>OGOZ01000202.1_pt1 | contig 43139 bp, 45 predicted proteins | sample 1552801 | NCBI WGS metagenome assembly OGOZ01 (sample SAMEA2580196, study PRJEB22360) | human gut metagenome | biome: human gut; feature: human-associated habitat; material: faeces | place: Denmark | collected 2008/2010 | reverse complement strand
TTTCCCGAATACTTGCAGCGAAACACCCTGCATATTTCGTGTTTGAGAATGTACCCCCGATCCGCACGATTTGCGAAGGCCGAGTTTTTACCGCGATCCTCAGTGAGTTATCTCGATTGGGGTATCTGTGCGAATGGCAATGTATTGACGGCGCGGCTTACCTTCCCCAAACTCGACGGCGCGTGTTCATTGTCGGATATCTTGATCCCCGATGTGCCGGAGAAATACTACCTATCGAGAGAAAAGGCGGAAAAACTCTTTCCGAACTCACAGATCATCAGCCTCAGGGAAAGCGAGTCTACGACGCAGGCGGAGCAGCCATAACGCAAACGGCATCCTGCGGCGGTTTTGGCGGAAGGACCGGTTTGTATTTAGTGGATTACAATGAAAATTCAAAATTCACCGATACGGCACGGTGTATCACCGCCCGTCAGGATTCGGGTATGAGTCACCGTAAGGGCGAACATTCCGCCGTATTTTTCGAGTATGACGGTGTTTATCCCGTCATCAATCCCGACCGGGAAACCGTCCGGCAGAACGGCCCGCGATTTCGCCCAAACGGGGCTCCGTCTTATTGCCTTACCGTGGTGGATCGCCACGGTATATTTCACCGCGGATGGATTCGGAAGTTACACCCGCAGGAGTGCTTCCGGCTTATGGGATTTTCCGACGCACAGTTTTATAAATTGCGAAACGAACTCGGACTGTCCGACAGTAAGCTGTATAAGCTGGCCGGCAACAGTATTATGGTGCCCGTACTGGTGGATATTCTCTCCCGTCTCAAGGCAGTAAATGAAAAATATCAGATCATCAAGGAGTAAAATGCTATGCCGAATACGATAAAAAGCGAAAGGATAAACGAGAATGACCTATAACAGAAAAATCATGAGGCTTGAACTGTCCGTCGAAAATCCCTTTCACGGCGGACATTATTATACCGAGCTGTTGCTGCCTGCAGCGGACTATGAACTCAAAGACGCTATGCAAAGGGTTCGTGCCGCCGGCAGAGAAAATACTGTTGAATTCAACATTTTCAAATGCGATATTCTGCCGAAATTACAGAATAGCTGCTTGGACACTTTCAGCTTAGATGAACTGAACTTCTTTGCAAAGCGGCTCATTTCTCTTACCGATGAGGAACTGCCCGTGTTTTACGCAGTAACAAAGCAGATGTTCGACGACGCAAATGAAAAACCGATCAGTATTAAGGACCTTATAAACAGCACATACGGTTTGGACAGCGTTCCGGTAATTTACGATGTAAGCAACCCCACCGAACTCGGTCGGTATATGCTGAAACACGGATTGTTTGAAGACGCCGATGGTACTTCCCAAGGAGCCGTTTCGATGCTGAATGCGGAGCGATTGGGCGAAGCACAGCAGAAAAGAGATAAAGGTGTATTTGAAGATAAGTTATATATTCCCACCGTACATTATAAGCGACCGGAGGTATATGGCGGCGTGACACTGCCGGACGAAGAATCTGAAAGCGGTATATTTTTGCTGAAAGTCGGCGCATATCCGAAAAGCAGCTTTTTAACAGAAACGCCAACACTTTATGACTTACACCTTCCTGCGGATTCAGATAAACTTTTCAACGCAGCAGAGGCTTGCGGAGAACCGGAAATTAACCTTTGCTTTTGTTACGAGTTTTATTCATCTGTTCCGCAGATCACCTCGGATATGTTTGACAGTATGGATGAAATTGACGCGCTTAATATGCTTGCACAGTGTATTTCTGCTATGAGCGAAGCCGAACAGTTGAAATTCAAAGCCGTGTTGGAATCCGAGCTGACGGACAGCATTCAGGACGCGCTGAATATTGCTCGGAATTTGCAGCGGTATGAATTTATCACCGAACCTCACAGTGCCGATGGTTTCTTCAAGGAATATCTCTCGAAGAATACAGACGTTCGTTTTGACCGCAAATGGCTTGACAGACTGTATGCTCAGCATAAGGGCGAACAACTGCTGAGGCGCCTGGGCGCAGCGCTGACCGACTATGGTGTGGTTTCCGCCCGGAATGGGCATCTGTTTAAGCCTGTGCCGTATGACGAACCGGAAACAAAGGAGCTTAAAACGCAAGGTGTGATTGAGAAAAAAATGTATGTCGTTGAGGTGCTTGGGCGTAAAGCGTTGTTTACAAACCGCAAACCCCTGCCGGAACAGGTTCCCGATGGCCTATATGCCTATGACCTCAGTTACAACGATGAAAATTGCAATTTCGTATCCATCGGGCCGAAGGTGGTGTTCGACCACGGCGGCACTGTACTGATGAAGGATATTCTTGACTTCGGCAAGTACGGATATATCCCGCTTGATAATGCCGAGCCGAAATTTTTGGGCGAAACAATGACAGCGGCGGAATTTGCAGAGGAAGAAACGCAGGACGAAAGCATGCAGCCGGAAGGAATGGGTATGAGCTTATGACCTATGACGAATTGCAACAGAAAACCGCAGAGTTTTACGAATCAGGCGAGGTATATGCTTCGCCTGATTTTCAGTGCGACCAGACGGGCGGTTTCCCGACCTCGCTTTGCGTATTTTGGGAAAAGCAAAAGGCGTGGCTTGAACTGAACGAAAATCTCCTTACGGACAGAGATGATATGGAACTCGGTTATTACAGAGATTTGTGCGCCGATTACGGTATCCGTTTCTGCTGTGACATTGAGGACTTCAACAGCCTACTCCGCGGACTCGGCGAGGACGCGATCCGAACCGCCGAGCTGTTTCCCGATGAGGAGCTTGCCGAGGGGCAGGCGGACAGCGAGGATATGGGCGAGGAGAACAACACCGTTATGGGAATGTGAAGCGAAACAGAAAACAAGCGGTATCGGCCGGATGACTTATGCACGGTTTTATAAATTGCGTAACGAACTCAAACTGTCTGCCAATAAGCTGATTGGCAACAGTATTATAGGATCTGTGCTTGTGGATATTATCCCCGCCTCAAGGCAGTAGGTGAAAAATATAAAATTATCAAGGAGTGAAAACTATATGCCGAATCATGTGGAAAACCGTATTGAATACAGCGGTGACGCCCGGCAAATCAAGGCTATGCTGGAATCAATAAAAAACGATGAGTACGGTATAGGCACGATCGATTTCAATAAAATCTTCCCTATGCCGGAAATCCTGCATATCGAGGCAGGCAGCAGAACCGACCGCGGACTCAAGGCGTATAAGGAATTTATAGATATGTATACTTTTGGGCGTTCTGCCGAGGACGCGGAAAAGGCGCTTGAAAATATACCTGTTGACAGCGAAAATTCTTTTTTAAGTCAGCGAACGGATATTGTAAAAGAGGAATGGGAGCTTGGAAAAACTGCTTGGCAGAACATTCGGCAGTACGGCGCACCTACATGGTATGAGTGGTCTGTCGCCAATTGGGGAACAAAATGGAACGCATACGGGTATGATAAATATACCGACTACAGCGGTTGTAAAGAATTGACATTTGAAACAGCTTGGTCTGCGCCGCATCCTATTATTAAAAAACTTTCGGAGCTTTTTTCTAATATATCGTTTAAGCATCAATGGGCGGATGAGGATATAGGGATGAATTGCGGAGAACGGAGTTACCTCGGCGGTGAAATTACCGATTGGTTTATTCCGGAAGGCATACAGGCAACCGAATTTGCGTTGGAAATATGGGGCTATGAACCGTCGGAGCTTGATTTGGTAAAAAACAGCACGGGAACGGACTATATAAATGTCGAAAACAAAAGCTACCGGTTAATTGAAATTTTAGGAAAACCCGCATTATTTTCCAATGAACACATTTGCCCTGAAGATATTCCGGAAGGATTTTACTGCTATGATCTTCGCGTGAGTGATGACGGAGATTGGTTTGCGGTTGCAGAACCAAAGGTAACAGTAAATTACGGCGGCAGCATTATAACGAATGAACCGTTGGATCTCGGCGAAAGCGAATATATCCCGCTTGACGAGGACACCGAGCCGAACTTTACCGGTGAAGAACTGACTATCGGGGAATTTATGAACAGTAAATTTGAACAGGAACAAGGGATGGGGGGAATGTAATATGAAAATTGTAATGCTTATAGTCGGTCTGTTTGTAGGTAGCTGTACGACATTAACGGTAATGTCGTGCATTATAATAAACAGATACAACGACTATGAAAGCGAGATACGAAGACTGAAAGCAAAGCTCGAAAACAAAGATAAATAAAAACATAAAAAAGGCGGTATCAATCGTTCCGGAAACGAAAGATACCGCTTTTTGTTTTAGGAACGGTTGACCGCCTCAAAGTGAGGTGATTAAAATAAAATCCCCCGTAACATGGATAGGCAACAAAACCTCTATCCTCCATATCCTGTATGCCTTGTTTCCCATAGGCTGTGACCGCTATGTTGAGCCGTTCGGCGGATCGGGCGCGGTGCTGCTCGGCAAGCCCGTGCCGGATAAATTCGAGGTCTTCAACGATTACAACCACAACCTCGTCAATCTGTTCCGCTGTATGCGCGATAGACCGATGGAATTTATCCGTGAACTCGGATTTTTAAGTCTTAATTCCCGCGACGATTTCGCCGTGCTTAAAAAATTCTTTGAGAAAGAGGAATTTGCAGAGGAGTACCTAAAGGCACAGCTTGATCTGACAGAAATAATGCTGCCCGAAGTGACCGCAAGAGAAGTGCGAACTTTATACTCGGCGGCAAGAAACGACCACGATTTGCGCCGTGCGGTTATGTTTCTAAAACTTATCCGTTACAGCTATTCAAGCAGCTGCAAATCCTTTGCCTGTCAGCCGTTTTCGCTGCGTACACTTTTTACGCTTGTGCAGGACTTTGCCAAGCGGTGTGAGAATGTGGTTATAGAAAATCAGGATTTTGAAACCCTTATAAAACACTACGACAGACCCACAACATTTATTTACTGTGACCCGCCGTATTATACAAGCGAATATGTGTACGACTGCGGATTCACTTGGGAGGACCATATAAGGCTGTATCATGCCCTTGCGGGTATGAAAGGCAAATTTCTGCTGTCATATAACGACTGCCCCGAAATCAGGGAGTTATATAAGGAATATAACTTTTTCGATTTCAAACGGGTTCACAGTATGGCGCAGAAATATGAGGCGGGAAAGGAATTCCCCGAGCTGCTTATAGCTAACTATGACCTGTTTGAACGGGAACGGCAGAAGCCGTATCAACTGACGCTGTTTGACTCTATAAATAAGCCTGTTGACTACGAAAAAATATTAAAGGAGAACATTATATGCAGAATGAAAAGATAAAAGACAAAGAAACCGTTATGATTCCCGTGCCTGCAGAACTGCTGCTCGAAGCCGGGATATATGAGGGCGACCCGATGCAGATGTACGCAGACGGACATAAAATAATTATTCAGAATATCGATGACGCAAAAGATTTTGTCTGCGATAACGATTGTGAAAACTGTCCCATTGCAGATACCGACTGTGACGGTGACTGCGAGGGCTGCCCTTGTAATAATAACTGCGATGAAAGCGAGGTAAACTGATATGACAAAGCTGTACCGTATTCTCGGAAAACGGGGAAGAATTACTATTCCGTTTGAAATAAGGCAGCGGGTCGGATTTTCATATAACGATGTGCTGTCCTTCATCGAATCGCCGGACGGCAGAACCGTAACAGTTAAGCGTGAGAAGATATGCGATAACTGTTCCGGCACAAAAGAAGCGGAAAAGGACAACGAAATGACGCTTGAAGATTTCCTTGACAGCCTATCTGCCGAGCAGCAGCGCGTGGCGCTTGTACATTTGTCCGTAAAATGGGCGGAAAAGGAAGCGGGTGAACAAAATGCCGGAGCATAAACCGTTATATCTCTATTCCCTCAAGGAAGCTGCGGAATGGGGTGAAAAGGACGAATGGCGTGAAAGCTATCTTGAAAACTGCGACTGCGCTCGTGCCATCGAGAGAGCAATCGACGAACACTATGACGGGGAACGCCTTTGTTTCTGCGCCAATGAAGTTATTGAAAAATACGGCTTTGACCGCGTCAACTTCGTTCTTGCCGCCACCGTGCGTCAAGGAATTTCGGACGGAAGATATTCAGAGGACAACAAAAATTGGGCAAGGCGTTTCTCTGTTATGGACAAGGAAAACGCATGGCAATACAATGTCCGCAGTCACCCCGGACTTGTTAATCTTTTTATTGCCGACGCAAGACGATTATGGGATAGGCTCGGATTATTTAACAGCAGCCATTGCGAAAATGAAAGCGGCAATCGGCTCGACTATACCGACCGGATATTGGTGTTAGATCCGTCAATTTTAAAAGATGAATGTAAAACGCCGCAGGATCAGCTCTTTTATGCCGAACACGGAAACGGCTGCCGACCCGATTCACTCGGCACAAAGGTTTTTGGTTTTCATGTGTCGGACGGAGAAAAAGGTTATTACCGCCGTACCGATTTTATAGGCGCACTAAAAGAAGAATTTGTTCCCGAATGTGCAAAGGAAAATACACAAAAATATCTCGAACCCGATGAGCCTGCCGACGAACCTGTGGAGGACGGCGGCATGACCTTGGGAGGAATGTAGAATGGAAATAAAGATCTATCAGATAAACCGGGACAGAGATAAAAACGTCGTCAAGTTTCTACACTATAAGCATCTCGACAATTTTCAGGAAACCAAGGAGATCAACGCCTCGATTTACGACGAGGTTTTCCGCGGGGATGTGGATTGTGAGAAGTTGGAGGATATATACCGTAGGTTCAATACAGACGGACACCCTCTGCACCGCGGACATTCGCTCTCCGTTTCGGATATTGTCGTTACAAAAGACGGCGCTTACTACTGCGACAGCGTGGGCTTTCTAAAGGTGGACTTCGACGAGGCAAAAACCCAAAAGCCGGATAACCTTATGACGGTGGTCTATGTTGAACCCCATAAAGTACCGTATGTAACCGAAATTGCCCATACACTTGAAGCCGAACAGAAAGCGGTCGGAGGGTTAATCGAACCCATATACAACGATGACGAAACCTGCCTTGTGGGAAATATGGAGGCGAAGCTCATCGGTATGGAGGGCAACCGTTATCTGGATGACGGTCATTCCATAATCGCCGGACCGTTCTTTGTCTGCGGACTCACGGAGGACGATTTCAGAGGATTGACCGAGGAAGAAGTACAGAAATATATGAACAAGTACGCTGAACCCGAAAACATCAGTCAGGAAGAAGTAGAAGCCGATACCGGCTTTATGCTTTATCCAATGTAACAGGAGGAATTTTATTATGGCAACCAAGAAACCAACAAACACAAAAGCGGCGGCACAGAAAACTCCACTGACCGCTAAAATCGACCGCATGATCGAGCGTGAGAACGCCACGGTCAAGGCGTATGCAAGTGTGAACATCGGCGGCGAATTCGTCATCAAGGACATCGCCGTGGTGGACGGTCAGAAAGGACTGTTCGCCTGGATGCCCTTTCGCTCATACAAAAGCTCCGACGGCGAAACCAAGTATTCGGACATTGCCTTTGCCATAACCGATTCGGCAAGGCACAGCATCGAGGACGCCGTTATAGGCGCTTACCGTGAGGCGTTGGGGGAATCCGAGGACGAAAGCCCTACGCAAAGTATGTAGCTTTTTCGGGGGAAAATAAAAATTTCTCTGGACTTTCCGTGAAAAATCTGTATTGTATAGGTAGAGGTGATGTGAATGAAAAAACGGGAAATACTTATTGCGGTAATAATTGCGTTAGGTCTTGCGGGGTGCAGGGCGGAAAAAGATAACATCAGCAGCGTGCCGGTAAATGCCGAAAGCAGTATAACCGAAACGGTATCCGACATATCAGGAACCCCTGCTGACGCATCAAGCAATAAAACCGCAGAAATAACGGAAAAACCGGAAAGCAGCGCACCGACGGAGAGCAGAAATGAAACTAAGCCCAAGGAAATTACACCTAAAAAAGAGGGCGAACCTAAAAAACCGGAAAAACCGAAAACACCTACAGAGCCGGAAACCCGTAAGACCGAAAGCGAAAAACCGCCCGCCCCGACAGAATCGGTCAGTAAACCGGAGGAAATACAGATACCGAGCGAATCATCTGTACCCGAAAAGCAAGAGCCGGAGTTTAACATAGATTACTATATTAAATTGGCGCAGGAATATGCGGTAAAGTCGGGCTTAAAGCTCGACCGGCAAGCGAAATACTGTTGGGATAACCCTATAGCCGCAGGCAAAAATTGCAAATATACCGAGCGGGATATTAAAAGCTATATAGACAGATATGCAAGGTTACCCGAAATAACCGCGGTGTGGATATGGGCAGAGGAAAACGGTAAAGATTACGAAATATATATAGGCTACGCATAATATAAAGTTTAAGCACTCGACTTAAAAAATCGGGTGCTTTTTTATTTGGAGGAACGACTATGAAAAAAGATATTTTTAAGAGAATTTTGTCCGTCATTATGGCGGTTATTTTGTGTACGGGTATGCTCGGCGGCTTTTCCGCTTTTGCGGCAAGCGAACAGGTCGAAAATTACCAGTTGGCTTTTCCGCGCAGGGGAGATGTAAATTACAGCGACAAATGGGGTCACGGAAAGCTCAAACATATGAACGGTTGGTTTTCGGATGAGGCCAAATACAACACGGTATTCACGATAGGCTCATACAGCGGGCCTGCCTGCTACTGCATTGAACCCGGAACGCCGATAGAGAATAAATATAAGCTTACAAGCCGCGACGAAAGCTATTGGGATAACTTCCCGCCCGAATATAACCACACTATCACCGTGCCGGATATTAAGATATTTATAGGCAGGATAATGCAGTACGGTTATACGGGCAATGTATCAATAAACTGGCGCACCCAAAACGAGGTGGACGCGGACAGCTTTTCGCTGTACTATGCGACCCAGCTCCTTATATGGGAAACCGTGGTAGGTGAAAGGGATAGTGATTTTAATCATATAACGCCTGTCGGCTGCAATGCGATTCTGGATAAAATAGGGGCGGAGCATCCTATGAAAAGCAGAATAATGTCGCACTACAATAACATTGTGGCGGGCGTTAAGACCCATACGACAACGCCGAGCTTTTGCAGTAAAACTCCGTCAGGCGGGGAAACAAGGGAGCTTAAATGGGACGGATCACAATATACTGCAACATTCACGGATACAAACAATATCCTGCAAAGATTCAGCTTTTCGGCGGATAACGGTTACACCTGCCGCGTTGCAGGCAATACCCTTACGGTAAGCGGCACGGCAGCGCCCAAAGGTACGGTTACGGTAACGGCGATAAAAAACACGGCGGGCAGAAAAGGCATTATAGTATGGGGCGACGGTATAGTAAAGCCGGGCGTGGGTCAGCAGGATCTTGCAACCTACGCCGCAACGGTAAAAGACCCGGTAACCGCGTTTTTAAGACTGCAGGTAAGCACCGGAAATATTAAGATAGTGAAAACAAGCGAGGACGGCAGGGTAGACGGCATTACATTCCGCATTAAAGGGAACGGTATAGACAAAACGGTTAAAACCGCAAACGGCGGCAGTATTACGGCGGATAACTTAGCGCCGGGCGAATATACCGTAACGGAAGAAACACCGGAGGAATATGCAGAGCGCGAGGCACAGCACATTACCGTTACAAGCGGACAGACGGCAACCGTCAGCTTTAATAACACGCTTAAAAAGTTTAAGTTAACCGTAATAAAGGCAGATGCCGAACAGGGCACGGCACAGGGAAACGCATCGCTTGCGGGGGCTGAGTACGGCATATATAAAGGTAATCAGCTTATAGATACCTATACGACCGACTCGGACGGCAGGTTTACCACCAAATATTATGTATGCGGAAACGATTGGTCGCTTAAAGAGCTTGCGGCGGGCGAGGGTTATCTTGTGACAAAAGGCAGCGAACACATAGGCGCAGAACCAAAGAATTATACCGCCGAGTATAACGGCATTTCCTTGAATGTTAAGGAAACGGTTAAAAAGGGTAAGATCGCAATAATAAAGCATTCGGACGACGGCAGCACAAAAATAGAAACGCCGGAAAAGGGCGCGGAGTTTGAGGTGTTTTTAAAGTCTGCGGGAAGCTATGCGAATGCCAAAGAAACCGAACGGGATACACTTGTCTGCGATAAAAACGGCTTTGCCGAAACCAAACCCCTGCCTTACGGCGAATATACCGTAAAGCAGACTAAGGGACAAAGCGGCAGAGAACATATAGCTCCATTTAATGTGTTTATCCGTGAGGACGGCGAAACCTACCGATTTTTAATAAATAACGCGGTGTTTAAGTCGGCGGTAGAAATAGTGAAAAAGGACGCGGAAACAGGAAAAATAATCCCTGCGGCGGGTATAGGCTTTAAGGTAAGAAATACCGATACGGGCAACTTTGTGGTGCAGCATATAACCTACCCGACGCCTGCGGATATAGATACCTATTATACGGATCTTACAGGCAAACTTATGCTGCCCGAAAAGCTGCCCTACGGTAATTACGAAATTACAGAGCAATGCACGGCATACGGGTATGTGCTGAACACCGAGCCTGTGGCATTTAAAATTGACGGCAGTAAAACGGTAATAACCGTTGAAAAGCGCAATATGCCGCAGAAAGGTATTATTCGAATACAGAAAAACGGCGAAGTGTTTGCAAGCGTTAATAAGTCTGACGGTGTGTACCAACCCGTTTTTGCAAACAAGGGTCTTGCGGGCGCGGTTTACGAGATTACCGCCGCCGAGGATATTATAACGCCTGACGGTACGCTCCGCTATACAAAGGGAACGGCAGTAGATACCGTTACAACAGATAAAAGAGGCAATGCTGAAAGCCGACCGCTGTATCTCGGAAAATACACCGTCAGAGAAATAAAAGCGCCTTACGGTACGGTGCTGAACGGCACTCCCGAAACCGTGGAGTTGACCTATGCCGGAGAAACCGTAGAGATGACCGAAACAGCGATAGAATTATATAACCAACGCCAAAAAGCAGAGGTGTCGCTCTTTAAAACTCTTGACAAAGATGAGATTTTTAATATCGGGAATAACGGCGAAATTATATCGGTGCAGTTCGGGCTGTATGCGGCAGGGGAAATGACCGCGGCGGACGGCTCGGTTATCCCGACAGACGGTCTGCTTGAAACCGCAGGCTGTAATAAAAACGGCAAGCTGACCTTTAAAACAGATATTCCCGTAGGCGCAAAGCTCTATGTAAAGGAAATTTCGACCGATGAAAGATATATTTTGTCGGATGAAAAATATCCTGTTTCGTTTGAGTATGCAGGGCAGAAAACCGCGCTTGTAAAAATTAAGGTGAACGGCGACGAAGCCATTAAAAACAATATCCTTTATGGCTCCGTAAAGGGTTTAAAAATCGACCGTGAAACCGAAAGTGTAATTGCAGGCGCTGTATTCGGGCTTTTCCGCAGTAATGAAACCGAATTTACTGACACGAACGCGATTTTAACCGCCGAATCAGATAAAAACGGTATTTTCACATTCAATAACATTCCTTTCGGCAGTTGGATTATTAAGGAGCTTAAACCCACAAACGGGTACTTGCCGAGCGATGAAATTTATCCCGTTTTAATAAACGAGAACGGACAGGAAATAGAAATTAAGGTTGTAAATAACCGCGTCCCGGAAATCCGTACAAAGGCCGCCGTAAACGGCGGGAAAACCGCAGTCGCGGACGACGAGCTTACGATTGAAGATACTGTATATTATACCCACCTTATACCGGGCAGAGAATACACCGTAAAGGGCATACTTATGGATAAATCCACAGGTGCGGCGCTGCTTGTAAACGGAAAAGAAATTACCGCCGAAATAACCTTTACACCCGAAAAAGCTGAGGGAGAAGTAATTGTCCGCTATACCTTTGACGGCAAAGGTATAAACCGTAAAACGGATATTGTGGTTTTTGAAGCCTTGTACTGTGACGGAGAGGAGCTTGCGGTTCATGCGGATATTGAGGACGCAGAGCAGACCGTAACGCTTACCGTGCCTCCCGCGCCGTATATTCCCGCCCCGAAAACAGGGGACAGCTCAAAGCTCGGCTTTTGGATAGGTCTTGCCGCCGTTGCGCTCGGCGGGGTTATATCCGCAGGCATTATCCGTATTAAATCCCGAAAGGATGACGACGAATGATGAAGTGCGTGTATATCTGCGCTCCTCTCGGCGGAAATACGGAAGAAAACCTTAAAAAAGTAAGACGGTACACCGAATATGCTTTAAGGTGCGGTACGGCTCCGGTCGTGCCGCATTTTTACGCGGAGTGCCTTGACGACGCAAAGCCCGCGGAACGGGAAATGGGTATATCGGCAGGACTTGCGCTTTTATGGTTCTGTGATGAAATGTGGGTATTCGGGGATACCGTTACAGGCGGTATGCGGAATGAAATACAGTTCTGCAAAAACCTCAATATCCGCGTTCGTAATGTGTCAGACGAAGAAATTATGAAAGTAATCGGAGGTAAAAAATATGATTAAGAAAACGGCAAAAGTCCTTTTCTGTGTTTTGCTTGCGGCGGCGGTTTTGTCCGTATTTTCGGTAACCGTATTCGCGGCAGGCGATGTGGCGGGAGCTATTGAGAATACATGGAACGCAGCCAAGGGTCAGATTCAGACTGTCGTTAATAATGTGGTCTTTCCCGTGTGCGATATGATACTCGCAATTCTGTTCTTTGTAAAGGTCGGAACAGCGTATTTCGATTATAGGAAGCATGGACAGTTTGAATTTGCGGCGCCTTGTATCCTTTTTGCCTGCCTTATTTTCTGCCTTACCGCACCGCTGTATATCTGGTCTGTTATTTGAGTTTATTTCTCTGGACTTTCCGCAAAATATGTGGTATGTTGTTGTGCTTGAAGAAAGGAGATGATTCGGGTGAAATTTTTTGAGGAACTGTTTTCGGGTCAGCTGCACCCAATAGAGGATGTAACATCCAACAACCCGGAATACAAGCTTAAAGCTAAAGAATTGGCGCTGTATTCCGCGAGGCTTGAAGGTGCGCTGACAGAGGAACAAAAGGAACTGCTTTGGCAGTACAGGGATACTCATTCGGATATAACGAATATTCTGCAGACCGAGGCATACCGCATAGGCGTTATACACGGAATGAAAATGAAAGAAGAGCTTGAACCGCCGGACCGATAATCCGGCGGAACTTTTTCGGAGGTGAAATATTCTGAATTGGTTAAACGACCTTTTTGCCGGACTGAGTGAAAAAATGTCCGGCTTTATTTTTGATAAAATGCTGCAATGGATATATCTTGCGGTATACAGCGCCGTTGCGGAGTTTTTTAAGCTTATGGGCAATATGGGCGCGGATATGTTCGGGCTTGAATGGGTAAAGGCGACGGTAAAGCTGTTCGGGCTTTTCGGGTGGTCTTTGTTTGCAGCGGGAACGGTTGTCGCCGTCTTTGATACTGCAATAGAATACCAATGCGGAAAGGCGAATATAAAGACTGCCGCGCTTAATATTTTAAAGGGCTTTTTTGCCTGCTCCCTTATAGGCGTACTGCCTGTGGAACTGTATAAGTTCTGCATAACACTGCAAAACATATTTTCGCGGGATTTAGCCGCATTAGCTGCCGGAACTAAAAGCACGGGACTGTCCGAGCTTAGCTTATCCGCGCTTACAAACTTTTTCTTAACGGACATAGAGGCTAACATAAGTCTTTTCAATACGCTGTCATTGGTTGCGTTCGCGTATTGTATTATAAAGGTGTTTTTCGCAAATATAAAGCGCGGCGGAATATTGCTTATACAAATGTCGGTAGGCGCGCTGTATATGTTCAGCGTACCGAGGGGATATGCGGACGGCTTTAATCAGTGGTGCAAGCAGGTAATAGCTATCTGCCTTACGGCGTTTTTGCAGACGACCCTGCTTTACCTCGGACTTATAACCTTTTCGGCAAATATGTTAATGGGGCTCGGAATTATGCTTGCGGCGGACGAAGTGCCGAAGATAGCGCAGACCTTTGGACTGGACAGCTCTGTAAGGGTAAATATGATGAATGTGGTTCACGCCACGACTACGGCGGTAAATCTTACCCGCAGCGTGGCAAAGGCTGTTTGAAAGCAGGGAGTATTATGGAATATTACAAAGAGGCAAACAAATTTTCAAAGAAATACGGTATGGACGCGTTTAAAATAATTGCCGCATATGAGGACGCGGCAGATATTCCGCAAAACGAGCGATACGCCGGCTGGTACGGAGATTACGGTATATTTGAGCCGTCATTAAACGAGGATATGACCTATGATAAGCTTATCGCCCGTTACAATGCGGGGCTTAAATACCTCGGAATTATTCATGAACAGGCAAAAGCAGTATGCAGTCAATTCCTTTCAGATCAGCTTGCGGAGCATATCCGTGAGCAACTGAGCAACCATAACGCCGACGCGGAATACCGACCGGTATCTGTTATTACAAAAATGGATACGCCGGAGTTTACAAAAGAAACGCTCGAGGTTGACCGGGATATGGAAGTCGACTGTGACATATGCAGCGAGATAACCGTAGTTTTCAGGTGTTGGTTTGACGCAGACAAGAAATTCGCATTGCACATAAATGATATGGATGATGTATGGCTTAATATGTACGGGAAATATGACCCATATGCCGATACACTGCGCATTGAATGTGAAATAGATAAGCTCGATGGCTGCGTGTATTTTGATTATGTCCCGACTGATGCGGAATCAAAGCTCATCAAGGGTATGATAACGCAGAAAATCCGCGAGGAATATTGTCAGACGCCGCAGGAGTTCTGCGAGGAAGCAAGAGCTATTGAAAACGGGGGAATAACGCAATGACGAGATATATCTACCCGCAGAACCTCAAAGCCACCGCTAACCTCTGGCTTTGGAGTATGCGGGACTTTGTGATTTTGGCGATAGCGGTGCTTTTGTCCGCAGTTATATTAGTGCAGCTTAAAACGGTTATGCCCGCCGCATTAACGCTTTGCTACGGTTTTCTTACTATTCGTATGGACGATACAACCGTGCTTGACTTTATGCGTTACGCCGTGAAATACCTTATATCTACACAGCAATATTTTGAATGGGGATAAAATACAATATAATTTTATTTCTATCATAATAATACTTGACAATGTTTCGGTTGACCGATATAATGTGTATAGGTGATACTAATGCAAGACACACTAAATGATATGGAACAATCATATGAATACGGTCTACCGGAATATTTACAGCATGATCTTGACACATATAAGGACGGGCTGAAAAACGGTTCATCGCTGATGGATTGTCTGTGGTGTGAGCTGTACGGCAGCATAAATATAGCTCAGATAAATGACGGAGCGATTACTGCCGAACATGCGGACTATCTGCGGCAAAAATTTCTGTGGGGAAACGGCGGGATTGAGAATGGACATAAATGAAATTCTCAAAAATAGAGGCATGACAAAATACCGTCTTGCCGTTCTCAGTGGCGTACCTCACACCACGCTAAACAATATATGCAGCGGACAGGCAAAAATAGAAAAATGTTCAGCCGAAACACTGTATAAGTTGGCACAGGTTCTTAAAGTGACAATAGAGGATTTGATAACCGATTCTATGAAAGGAAAAGATACAGTGAAGAAAACAATACCTTTTGAACTCTTTAAAAGCAATGTTTGTCACAGGGTAAAGGATTGCGGAGATATTCCGTTTATTGTAGAAACGCTGAAATCAAACGAAATACGGAGTTATTACGATAAAGAACAGTATCCTCAAGCATTTTACCTGTTGGCAATGGTAGATTATCTCAGCCGAGAAAATAATCTGCCCCTATGCAATGCTTACAGCGATATGCGAAGGCAAAGGCTTGCAACGCCCATATATCCGCAAAGTGCAATTGCTATGGCTAAAGTAATGGATGATGATACCATAATTGAAAAAAGCCTTGAAGATTCAATCCCCGAATTCAGGCATTTTAATATAGCCGAGAATGAGGTGCACAATGTCATTTGATGAAGTTGCCTTTAACAAGGAAGATATGGACATGTATCTGCGCGAGCTTGCCAAAGTATTTCGCAAGCTGAACGGCAAAACGATGCCTGCTGAAATTATACTTATCGGCGGAGCGTCGGTGCTTATTAACTATGGCTTTCGCAATTCCACATACGATATTGATGCCATTATAATGTCATCATCTGCTATGAAGCAGGCTATCAATCAAGTGGGAGATAAGTTTAATTTAAAAAACGGTTGGATGAATACAGATTTTATGAAAACGAAATCTTACTCTTCAAAACTGACGGAACATTCCAAATATTATAAGACATTTTCCAATATCCTTGAAGTTCGCACTGTTACAGCCGAATATATGGTTGCCATGAAGCTGATGGCGGGCAGGAAATATAAAAACGATATGTCAGATATAATAGGCATATTAAAAGCTCACAGCGACAAAGGAAATCCGCTTACGCTTGAACAGATTAAAAAGGCAGTTACGGAACTGTATGGAGAATGGTCGGCATTGCCACAGTCGTCAATTGATTTCATAGAGCAAATAATGCGTTCAGAAAATTATGGTGAAATTTTTGAGAAAACGAAAAAAAGCGAAGCTGAAAATAAGGCGACGCTGCAATCGTTTGAAACAAACTATCCCGGTGTATTGACAGAAGAAAATCTTGACGAGGTACTCCGACGTGCTTCAAAAGAAACTGACGAAAAAAATGAGGATGAAATTGATGAGCAATCAGATTATCCTACACCGACCATGTAAGACTAATAATAAGCAAAGGCATCGCAAAAATGCGGTGTCTTATTTTTTTATGAAACCAAGGTGATTAGATGATAACGACAAAACAAAAACACGGTAAAGGCCGTTCGGTGCAGGAGCTTATCGGCATTAAGACCTTTACGAAATACGGGCTTATGACCGGCAGGGGAGAACTGCTATTTTTCCGTGTGGCACCCACCAATATATCGGTGCTGTCGCATGCAAATATTGAAGTGAAAATACGCCGCCTTATGATGGTGCTGTCGGCTCTGCCGGATATTGAGATAGTCTGCACCGATTCATCCGAATGCTTTGACGATAATAAAGCCTATCTGACCGCTCGGCTTGAAGCAGAGGATAACGGCAGGGTAAAGAGGCTTATAAAAAAGGATATAGACTTTCTCGACACCATTCAGGTAGAAATGGCTACCGCCCGTCAGTTTTTCTTTGTTGCACGACTGAAAGGACAGAAAGAAAAGCAGGTATTTGAGACCGCAAACCGCATTGAGAGCAAAATCTCCGGCGAGGGCTTTGAGGTGCATAGACTTAAAAAGCCGGAAATTAAACGGATTTTAGCGTTATATTTTGACGCGAGTATGCAGGGAGATACAATTCCGGATATTGACGGGGAGCAGTATTTTCAAATTTGAATTGATTTTTATATATGCAATGTGATAAAATATCTTTAATGAGAAAAGGGGGCAATAAGCTTGAAATGCACCTTTATGCATAAGCGTATTCCGGTTGCTGAAATCGAAGTGGATAACGCTGCGGGTTTTATACTGAAAATATATAAGATATATGCTCCGGAGCATTTGCCTGTCGGCGTGTCGTTTAAGGACGGTGCTGCCGACCGTGCAGCCTTAAATGATTGGTGGACCGACCGCTCAATTCCGGCAAGCCGCTCGGGGATAAGAGAAGCGCTTGAAACCTTGCAGATACCGAGCACGAAAATGCTGCTTGTCCGCTGTTACGGACTGAGCCTTTCCGACCAATATTGGATATGCCCCGACGAATCGGGTCTTAATTGGGACAAAGTAAATTTTTTCGATAACGATTTTTCCGACGATATAGGCGACATACTGTTCGGTGGGAAAAGGAAAACGGGCGCGCTTAATTTCAGCACGCCGGACAGCACCTCGGACGGTAATCTGAAAAAGCGTTGGAAAATTATAAACGGAAAACGCTGCCTTATCAAAGGCGGGAGCAATCCGTTCAGACAGCAGCCGTTTAATGAGGTTATAGCGGCAAAAATAATGGAGCGTTTAAGCATCCCGCATATTCCGTATACATTGATGTGGGATAACGGCGCGCCGTATTCCGTTTGCGAGGACTTTATAGACGAAACCACGGAGCTTATACCCGCATGGCGCATATTGCAGACAAAGAAGAAAAGTAATAATACCTCGGTATATACGCATTTCAAAGAGTGCTGTGAGGCTCTCGGAATAAAGGGCGTCGTCCCGTTTCTTGACCGTATGATCGTTTTAGATTACATTATTGCGAATGAAGACAGACACCTTAATAACTTCGGAGCAATCAGAAATGCCGAAACGCTTGAATGGATAGGAATGGCACCGATATATGACAGCGGTTCTTCACTCGGCTATGATAAAATTCCAGCAAAGATACACTCCGGCAGAGATGTTGTTTGCAAGCCGTTTAAAAATCACCACAGTGAGCAGTTAAAGTTAGTTTCGGATTTCGGGTGGATAGATTTTGAAAGCCTTTCGGATGTGGGCGGGGTTATAAAAGAGATTCTTTCATCGGACGGCGCAGAGGAATATATTGACGACAGCCGGATAAACGCAATAACCGACGGGGTTAAAAAAAGAATTGAAACGCTGCGGCAGTTGGCTCTCTCCGAGCGCCCGGTTCAGGCGGATACAGCAGAGGATGATGTGGCGGAGGATATAGCCGAAGATTATACAATGAATATGCTGTGAAAAAATCGGTCGCTAAACATACTCAGCGGCTGATTTTTTACGGCAGAAAGTAAAACAGGCGGCCGAGAAATTTATAAAGCAAACAGATAACCTCTTGACTTGTAGGTTATCTGCGGGGTATAAGAAGGTGCGCCGGTTCGGTGTAAGTGATATGTCCAAACGAGGGGGAAAATATTGTGTATGAAACCAAGATTGTTTACGGCGACGATCTGCGCAAAATGGTTAAAACCGTAAAGGGTTTAAAAAAACGCGATTGTTTCGGCAGAATTGAAAAATTTTTGCACGGTACAGACAGAACGCGTGTATGCGCTCTTTACGGTTTGAAAAGAACGGGAAAAACAACGCTGCTGTTGCAGACTATTGCAGAAATGTCTGAAGAAGAATTCAGCAAATGCTTTTATGCAAAAATGAACACCGAAAACACAATGGCTCAAATTACGCGGGATTTAGAGAAGATGTTTGATAACGGCTATCGTTACGCCTTTATTGATGAAATTACCCTTATGAAAGACTTTATTGATTCCGCCGCACTTTTTTCGGATATCTATTCTATGATGGGTATGAAAATTGTTCTTTCCGGCAAAGATTCTCTCGGCTTCTGGCTTGCGCGGGATAACGAGCTGTATGACCGTGTGCGTATGATTCATACAACATTTATTCCGTTCAGAGAGTACAGCCGATTGCTCGGAATTGACAGTATTGACGAATATATTCGCTACGGAGGTCTTTTGAGTCAGGGAGAGCTTGATTTTGAAAATGAAGATGTTATCGCCGATGACGCTTCTTTCAGGGATGACGAATCAACAAGAAAATATGTGGATACGGCAATAAGCAGGAACATACAGCACTCGCTTGCCTGCTGCCGGTACGGTCATAGGTTCGGACCGCTCAGAGAATTGTACGAGGCGGATGAGCTGACAAGCGCCATCAACCGTATTGTCGAGGATATGAACCACCGTTTTCTTGTAAGCGTACTGACAAGAGATTTCGTCTCAAGCGATCTGGGCATAACTGCGCACAATCTAAAAAACGAACGGGATTTGCAGAAAAGAACGAACATTCTTGAAGCAATCGATAAAAAAACCGTTACCGAGAAGCTGATGAAGCTATTGAACATTCGCAACAAAGCCGAGCAGACCGTCGAGATAACACCGTCGCAGGCGGCGCGAATCAAGGAATATTTGAAGGGCTTGGATCTGATTGTGGAATGCCCTGTCCGCAATGCCGAAATGGGGCTTGAAAAGGAGGAACGCATACTGTTTACTCAGCCCGGTATGCGCTATTGTCAGGCACAGGCGCTTGTGTATTCGCTGATGCAGTATGAAACCTTCGGGCAGCTTACGGAGGATGAAAAAACATTCATCACCGACCGTATTCTCGAAGAAGTGCGCGGCAGAATGCTTGAAGATATCGTGCTGCTTGAAACTATGAAAGCGCTCGGAAGAAATTACGATGTGTTTAAATACCAGTTCGCAACCGGCGAATACGATATGCTTATCTACGGAAGAAACGAACGCGGCTGCGCTGCATATGAAATAAAGCACAGTGATAAATGCGTAAGTGAGCAGTCAAGGCATCTGCGCAATGAAAATATGCTCTTGCTTACCACTCCACGCTTCGGTACATTAGAGGGGCGCTATGTGCTGTATCTCGGTGAAAATAAGGATACCGAGGACGGCATTGCCTACCGGAATGCCGAACAGTTTTTGAAAGCATTGCCGGAAATTTCGCTTACAAGCGGACTTGAAGAAACCGAATCCGAGGATGAAACAGAGGGCATGCAGCCGACTATGTAAAATTAAAAAGTGTCACAGCAGTCAGCCGTTCAGGAATTACCGAACGGCTGATTTTTTATATCTTTTTTACGGCAGAAAGGAAAATATTATGCTCAAAAGAAAACCGAAAGTATTAACGCCGGAGCAGGCAGAGGAAATCCGCACCAAGGATTTCTTCGATATGATCCTGCCCGGCACAGTTAAATTTTTATCCGACCATTATATCGTAGGCGACAGCTATCGCTGTGTATGGGCGATTCGTGAGTATCCGCCCACTACCGAGGAACAGGCAATCCTCTCGCAGCTTGCCGACCGCAACGGTGTGACACTCCGCATTTACCACAGACTTGTTGAATCTATGGAACAGCGAAAGATCATTCAAAATGCCACTCGCCGAAACAGGCTTAAAAGCGGCGGCAATGATGTCAGTGAAAGCATTGAAGCCGAGGGAAACTTGCAGGATGTAATCGAGTTGCTTGCCAATCTCCGCAAGAACAAAGAACCGCTGCTCCATGTGTCGGTGTTCATCGAACTGAAAGCCAGGAGCATGGAAAGGCTCAAGGAATTGCAGAGTGACATCGCTATGGAACTGACTCGCTCCAAGATCTCCGTTGACAGGCTGACCTTACGGCAGAAAGAGGGCTTTCTCTCTGCCGTGCCGACAGGCTTCAACCAGTTCGGCGCACAGTATGAGCGAGTATTGCCCGCATCCTCGGTCGCCAATATGTACCCGTTTAATTTCAGCGGCAAGACAGACCCTCACGGCTCATATATCGGGCGTGATAAATACGGTACAAACATCCTTGTGGACTTCGACCGCAGAGCCGAGGACAAAACTACAAGCAATATCCTCATTCTCGGCAACAGCGGTCAGGGCAAGAGTTATCTTTTGAAACTCATTCTCACCAATATCCGTGAATCGGGCAAGCGTATAATCTGTCTCGATCCCGAAACGGAGTATGAGGATCTATGCAAATCGCTCGGCGGCTGCTATATTGATTTTATGTCGGGCGAATACACCATCAATCCGTTAGAGCCGAAAGCATGGACAGACAGCGTTGAGGACATCGACGCCACAACTCCCGAAGCGTTCAAGAAAGTGACAAGGCTTTCGCAGCACATTGCCTTTCTGAAGGATTTTTTTCGCAGTTACAAGGATTTTACTGATTCGCAGATCGACACTATTGAAATCCTGCTTTCTAAGCTGTATGCCCGATTCGGCATTACCGACAGCACGGATTACAGCATGAAAAAGCCCTCGGACTTTCCCGTTATGGAGGATTTCTATAAGCTGTGCGAGGAAGAGTTTATGGGCTATGACAAAAAACGCAAATACCTCTACACCGAGGAAACGCTCCAAGAGGTCTGCCTCGGCATCCACTCCATGTGCGTCGGCTCGGAAAGCAAATATTTCAACGGACACACAAACATTACCGACTCCAATTTTCTTGTATTCGGTGTGAAGGGGCTTATGGATACCAACCGCCGACTCAAAGACTGTATGCTGTTCAATATTCTATCTTTCATGAGCAACGAACTGCTCGGCAAAGGCAGCACGGCGGCATCGGTGGATGAGCTGTACTTGTTTTTATCCAACATGACTACAATCGAATATCTGCGCAACTGCATGAAGCGTGTGCGCAAAAAGGACTCCTCGGTCATTCTGGCAAGTCAGAATATCGAGGATTTTTTGATTCCGTCTATTCGAGAATTTACAAAGCCGCTGTTTTCCATTCCCACACACCAGTTCCTGTTCAACGCCGGGCAGATCAATCCCAAGGAGTATATGGACGCACTGCAAGTTGAGCCGAGTGAATTTGAACTCATCAAGTATCCCGAACGAGGCACTTGTCTCTACCGCTGCGGCAACGAACGGTATCTGCTCCAAGTCATTGCACCCGAATACAAAGCGGCCATCTTCGGGAAAGCCGGTGGGCGCTGATTTTCGCAAGAAAGGATGTGAACGCCTATGAGCGCAACCGTTGTGGCGGCTCTCAAAAAGATAGCCGTCGCTGTTCTCACCAACAAAAAATTACGGCGTGTTGTTCTCGGCATTATCCTCGGTATTATTATCATTGTCATGATGCCGATGGTAGCAATACTCTCTATTTTCAGCGGCGATATTGATATCGACACCGACCGCTTGCAGGATATCGTGATAGAGGAAATGTCCGACGAGGAAAAAGCCAAGCTGCAGACGGTCGAGGACATGATGAACGCTATCGAATCTGCCATGACCGAAAAGGGCTTTACGGCAGAAAGGACAAAAGAGGCACAAGTGCTGTACACCCTCGCCCTATATGACTATGCCAAAGCGGACGACTTTGTGGATAAGCTCGTCGGGTGCTTCGATGAGGGACAGAGCGACGAGCAGCTCATCGCCGCCGTCAACGCCGCATTCGGAACGGAACTGAAAACTGAGGACTACAGTAAAATAATGAATTCCATCCGAGCAAAGGCAATCAATGTTTCAAAATTCGTCGACCCCGAAACAAAAAACAATGTTGATCTTGCGGAATGGGCAAAGCAGGCGCTGTCCCACGGGTGGGGCTATGTATACGGGACATACGGTGAGGTGCTGAACGAATCCATACTCACGACAAAAATATCGCAGTTCCCGGAACAGGTCGGCGAAAACGAGGAATTTATCCGTCAGCATTGGCTCGGCGGCCGCACCGCCGATTGCATCGGGCTTATAAAAGGCTACGCATGGTTTAATTGTGACACCGGACAGATTGAATATCGCTCCAACGGTGTTCGGGATACCGGCTCCGACCCCATGCTCGACATGGCGACTGAAAAGGGCACGATTGATACAATGCCCGACATCCCCGGCATCGCCGTATGGATGGACGGTCACATCGGCATCTATGTCGGCGACGGGCAAACGATTCATGCCGCCAACACAGAGTTGGGTGTTATTATGACGCCCCTTGCGCAGTCAGGATGGACGCATTGGCTCAAGATACCGTATATCACCTATAGGGAGAATACCAAATCACAATGAAAGGAACGGTCTATATGGATAAAAGTAAAATCAGGCAGCTTGCCGACTATGCCGTTCGGCAGTGCTGCGACAATTCCGATAACTGTTATTGGTCGGTTTCCTATGACGAGCTGTATCACCACTTCGGCGCAGAGGTTACCGACAGCAATGAAAACGGAAAACTGATCGAAGAAGAATTACGGCAGAGAGAGGAAATCAACGAACTCATCATGACCGAGGACGCCATCGAAATGACTTGCCATCTGAGATATTGCCCACAGTGTCAGGGCGACCCGGTGAGCCTGTTCTCCGTCCTCGGCTGTAACCTCTACGATGACCACGAAACCGAACACAACCATGAGCCTGCGAACGAATCCTCCGATGAGGACGAAACGCAGGCTCTGTCTATGTAAAGGAGAATGCCCATGGTTATAAAAGCAGACTTAAAGTGCAAACAAACGGATTTCAATCTGCCTCTGTGTCAGATTAAAAAAGTAGTAAAACTGACGCCTTCTGAATATACCGAATTCGTTTCCAATCCTCTTGGATACTATGATTTTCTCCGAGAGTTTAACGCCGAGAAGCATGAGTATTTACCCGACGGTATACCGTGCCTGCTGCTCATAAGAGAAGGACATAAAGACGGCTTTATCATTGACACAGAGGGCTATGACTACGCCCGATACACCGCCCATATTCCTAACGCCAAACAGCTTGCTATCGCTGTTCAGTATCCGAGCCTTGAAAACGCTGTGCGTGAAACTGCAATAATGGCAGACCGTATAGTTCGAGAAGCAATCGATTGTAGTAATAAAAAATACAGCATCAATGCCGATGAATTACGAAACAAGTTTAGAGGTGCAGGATTCAGCGAGGAATTGATGTATGTAGCACTGAAAGACAGACCGGAAATTGAAAGCGTTGATTTCGATGGTGGCTATATGCTCTGCACTGTAAAAGATGAATATATACAGCAGACTGATTCACGCCGAACACTGACGCAGGAAGAAGCGGATGTCATGCTTGCCAAGCACACCTTATGGCTTAATGATGCAGGTGGTATACAGGCTGATTTTTCTAACTGTTTTGTGCAGGGACTAAACCTTGCGCATAAAAACATGATGAATGTTGCTATGGATAACGCGAGGTTTACGAACACTGACCTGCGAGGCGCGGAACTCAATTTTTCCGTTGCCAATGACACGCGGTTTGAAAACTGTAACCTCGAAGATGTCACCGCCGAGGAATGCGAATTCAAGAACACGGTCTTTTCAGGGTGCAAGATGTCGGGCGGCGTTTATACTCACAGCGATTTAAGCAATGCCGTAATAATTGAATGCAACATGGAACACGGTAGTTTTCAAAACTGTTGCACTGACGGCACGAATTTCTACGGCCTTAATGATTACGCGGAAATCAATATGCGCGGATGTAATTCAGACCGTGAGGATTGGCGGCGAGACGACTTTGATCCCGAACTGACTATGTGACAGAAAGGAAAGCACAATATGAAAAAGACAACCTTCAATATTTCATTTGACGAGGACAAGGCATCCGCCCTTGTCCTTTATCTTTCGCAGAAAGGTACGACTGTCGAAACTGAACTTGAAAAAGCGCTCGACACACTTTACAGCAAAACCGTGCCTGCCGGTGTTCGTGATTTTATCGACATGAAATCCGGCACCGCTTCTCCCTCTGCCGTGCCGAAGCTGAAAAAGCCGAGGTCACCCAAAGCAGAACATACGGAAGTCAGTGAGGTAAGCGCCGATGAGTGATATTGACATTACACTGTACCTTAACAAATATCGTGTACGGGCTTTGTCAGACGCACTCGGTGATCAGACTGCCGAAACGGTCGAAGATAAATTGGCCGAGGCGTTCGACACATTGTATCAGGAATATGTTCCCGATGAGCAGCGTGCCTCCATCGAGGCAAGGATTGAAAGAGAGGACGCCGCAGAGCAGGCGCGGCTGGAAGCGGCCCGACGCTTTGCGGTTTACCATATCCGTGAAAACGACGATGACTGTCACTTCACAAGCGACTACTTCCTCTCTCCGATGCAGGCTGCGTATCGATACCGCCTCTATGAGCGCGGCGAGTTATCCGACGCCCCTGAAACCTTTGCTGCCGCTTTTATTGAAACGAATCCCGTCAGCCTTGAATACTTCGGCAAGGTCTGTGCGGATATCCATGCGGATGACCGAGTCACTGCACTACTCGAATTTGATTTGGACGAAGGGCGGGTCAGTGTTTACGACGGCACGGATAACGAATGGCAAACCTACTCTCTGCATGATTTTTCCGTTGCGGCTTATAAAGCATTCCGCTCCGATTACCGAAGCGAGGAAGGGCGTCGTGAAATATTCAATAACACCCTTGACGGAAAAGAACTTGATTTTTCGGAATAACCATCAAATGATATTACGGTATCTGATATGAAGATGTAACCGCCGTGTCTGCCCCTGTGTCGCCTTGTGAGGCAAAATGGTTGCCATCCACGACCGAGTCCACCCTCACAACAAAGCAGGCGAAATAACGGCTTTCAGGAGGTGACTGCGCAATGCGGAAAATCGGCGGTTCAGCCGTCCGATTTTACTTGCAGGAATAAGAGCCGGGGTTGCAATGCTCCCCGACTCGGTTCACATCGGACGGCAGAGCCGACCGTTAAAGGGCTTTTCGCACTTTCACCATCGGGGTTGCAATAAACGCATTTTCAAGACTTCGGGGTCGGAATTGCAAATATGCCCCATTGTACAAGAAAACATATCGGCGTTGATGGCTCAAAAAAAGGAGGTTGCGCATAAAATGTATGCGCAACCTCCTTTGCCGAAAAAGCCTTATTTTATGCGGTTTTTTCAACAGAAGGAGATGATAAAAAATGGACGAAACAAAAAAGAAATTTGCTCTGTGGGCATACCCTACCACACTGGAAAAGGTGGAACGCTTGTATCGTTTTGATAACTGCCGAAGCAAATCAGAGTTCATAGAAAAGGCAGTTTTATTTTATGCCGGATATGTATGCGCAGAGGACTGCCGTGAATACTTTCCGGAGGCCATCGTCAGTACAATCCAAGGATCGCTTGACTCATTCGAAAACAGAATGGCATCTTTGCTGTTTAAGTATGCTGTAGAACTTGCAATGACGATGCATGTATCGGCCGCAAACTTCCGTGTGGATGAAGATACGCTTTCCCGGCTCAGAGGAAAGTGTGTCAATGAAGTCAGGAGACTCAACGGCAAAATTTCATTTGATGACGCTGTCCGCTATCAGAAAGGTAAATAACGATGGCGAGATTTATTTTGAAATGGAGATATATAAAATCAGGTTCTGCAAAACACGGTACGAATCTTGTAAAATATATTGCTACTCGAGAAGGCGTGGAAAAATGCGATGAATCATGGAAACATCAATCTGCGACAACGGAACAGCAGCATCTTATCACGCAGCTTACCGAGGACTTTCCCGATGCGGTGAACAGTTTTGAGTACCAGGACTATATCAATGCTCAAACCAAAAGCACAGCCTCGGAATTTATAAGCAGAACCATCGAAGAAAATCTCGACCTCATCGGTAAGAAAGAAAACTATGTCGGGTACATTGCTATGCGGCCGAGAGTTGAGAAACAAGGTGCTCACGGTTTGTTTTCGCAAACGGACAGACAGATAGATCTTTCTGCCGTATCAAAAGAGGTTGCGGAACACGAAGGTGCGGTATGGACAACTATCATGTCTCTTCGCAGAGAGGACGCAGCGAAACTTGGTTATGATAATGCAAAGGCATGGCGTGACCTGCTTCGAGGTCAGGCAAACAAATTGGCAAAAGCCATGGGCATTCCTCTCGGCGACCTGCGTTGGTATGCAGCATTCCATAATGAGGGCAGCCATCCGCATATCCACTTAATTTCATACTCGGTAGGGAAAGAACCGTATATGACCGAGCAGGCATTACAAACATTCAAATCGGACTTTGCCCGAGAGATTTTCAAGAACGACCTTTATCACACATACCGGGACATGACCGCACACAGGAACGAACTGCGCAGAACCGGCAGAGATAAAATTGCGGAAATTGTTCAGCAGATCAATAACAGCGCATATGAAAACGAAACTGTTGTGACGATGCTTCTGGAACTGTCAAAGACGCTTGAAAATTACAAGGGTAAGACGGTCTATGGTTATATGCCTAAGGCGGCAAAGAATCTGATTAACGGTGTCATCGATGAACTCGCCAAGGATGCTCGAATTGCAGAACTCTATAATCTATGGTACGAGCAAAAAGAAAATGTCTTTCGCACCTATCAGGATACGATGCCAAAGCGCATCCCGTTATCCGCAAACAAAGAGTTCAACTCTATTAAGAATGCGGTTATCCAGGAAGCGCTCAACATCCTGCACAACAGAATTACCTTTGAAGAAGATATGCAGCAGGAAACGGAAACTCCCGAGGAAACAATGACCTATACAAGTGAAACCGCTTCCAAGAGAAATCCGTGGACTGACCCCAACGATATGCATTGCCAATATATTATGGGGCGTGAACTATTGGATATTGACTCCGGGAATTTCGATCCCGAGGAAGGTATTCGGCTGTTGACTCTTTCTGCAATGCAGGGATTTGATGTTGCAATGTATCGGCTCGGGAAACTGTACTTACAGGGTGAAGTGGTTGAGAAAAATGTTGGTGAAGCGCTCCGATGGTTTTGGAAAGCTGATGCAAAGGACAATCCCTATGCACAGTATCAGCTTGGAAAAATCTATCTTAAAGGCGAGGATGTGTCGGCAAATTATGTGACTGCACAAAGAATGTTTGAAAAGTCAGTACGCCAGGGCAATGCATACGCGATGTACTCGCTTGCAAAGATGCATCTTCAAGGCTCGGCGAAATACAGCGATATTTACTATGCCGTCCGATTGCTCTCAGAAGCAGCAAAACGGGGAAACCAATGGGCAGAGTATCAACTCGGAAAGATGTATCTCTACGGTCAGGGAGTTGATAAGGATTATGAATTCGCCGTACAGTTACTGACCTCCTCCGCAAGCAAAGGAAACGAGTATGCTCAACATATTCTTGATAACTACCATCCGTACACGCACAGTAGTTCGGCAACGGTATTGGCATCTATGCGTCTCTTGGCGAGGCTTTCGCAAATCATCCGTGATGATGCAGAGAAAAGGAATACAAACAGCCGTACCATTGATCGCAAACTCATGCGAAAGATTGAGGAAAAGAAAATGGCTCAAGGTCAAAAAATGGGCTGATAATCAAGGAAAGGAGTTGCTATGGCAAACTATATTCACTACACGCAGGAACAAAAGGATCGTGCAAGGACAACCGATATTGTAGATTTATTGGAACGGCAAGGTGAACGACTGAAACGGTCAGGCAAAGAATATCAATGGCGCGACGGGTCTGAGAAGGTAACAATTCGGGGAAACCTGTGGTATCACCAGTATGAAGAAGTTGGCGGCGATGCTATAGACTTTGTTCGCAAATTCTATAATAAGAATTATCCTGAGGCAATGGAATACCTGCTTAACGGCTACGGCGGGACTCTGACTGCGGCACTGCCCATCGAGCAAAAAGAAAAAGCATTTAACCTGCCGGAGAAAAATGATAATATGCGCAGAGTATATGCTTACCTTCTCTCGCGCAGAGGAATCAGCAGGGATGTTATAAATGCATTTGCCCGTAAGAAAATGATATACGAATCGCTCCCCCATCATAACGCTGTATTCGTCGGCTATGATACTAACGGGGTAGCGCGTCATGCGCACAAGCGCGGGACAGGCTCACAAAGTACCTACAAAGGAAACGCAGACGGAAGTCTTCCGGAATACAGTTTTCACTGGAACGGTATGAGCAACAGAGTCTTTCTTTTTGAAGCCCCGATTGATATGCTGTCTTACATTACGATGAACCCGAACGGCTGGCAGCAAAATACTTATGCGGCATCCTGCTCTGTGGCGGACAGGGTGCTTTTTCAATGTCTTAAAGACAATCCGAATTTAACAGAGGTGTATTTGTGCTTTGACAGTGATACCGCAGGTCAATCAGCAGCAAAGAGAATATCGGATAAACTGTTTGCGCAAGGCTATAAATCAGAAATCCTCGTACCGGCAAAAAAGGATTGGAACGAGGATTTAATTATGCAGAAGGAAGGTGAACAAGCGTGGACGGAACAATCATACTGATTATTGTGGCAACAATTATGTTCGCTGTTATCGGCGGCGTTACTCTTGCTTCCCACATTTATAATCTTAACAGTATCAAATCCAAAACCGTCGGAGACGGGCAGCATGGTACTGCACGGTTCTCAACAAACTCTGAACTGAGACGAACCTATAAATACATTCTGTATGAGCCGAAAGTTTGGAGAAAGAAAGCTAAGCAGGAAAACCTTAATTTGCCGCAGGGAGTGATATTAGGAGTAAAGAAAAAGAACGGCATTGATTATGCAATGGTTGATGATGACGATGTGCATACTCTTATGATCGGTGCTGCAGGCTGCGGTAAAACCGCTTTCTGGCTTTACCCCAATTTGGAATACGCCTGTGCCGCGGGCATGTCGTTTTTAACAACCGATACAAAGGGTGACCTGTATCGTAATTACGGAAAAATAGCAAAGCAGTACTACGGTTACGATGTGGCTATTATCGATCTGCGCAACCCGACAAAATCGGACGGCAATAATCTTTTGCATCTCGTAAACAAGTATATGGACGAGTATAAGGCCCATCCCGAAAACATAGCGCTGAAAGCAAAAGCCGAAAAATATGCAAAAATAATTGCTAAGACTCTGATATTCAGTGATGGTGATGCGGCATCTTACGGTCAAAACGCATTCTTTTATGATGCGGCCGAAGGTCTGATGACTGCGGTCATTCTATTGATTGCCGAGTTTGCGCCGCCCGAGCAGAGGCATATTGTGTCTGTATTTAAACTGATACAGGATTTGCTTGCACCAAGCGGTGTGAAGGGAAAGAACCAATTCCAACTCCTTATAGAAAAACTGCCGCCCGAACATAAAACGAGGTGGTTTGCCGGTGCTGCACTGAACACAAGCGACCAGGCAATGGCTTCTATCATGTCGACTGCGATGTCGCGCCTTAATGCTTTTCTTGATTCGGAACTCGAACAAATCCTTTGCTTTGATACGGCGATTGATGCCGAAAAGTTCTGTTCAAGCAAGTGTGCTATTTTTATTGTTTTACCCGAGGAAAATCCCGCAACTTACTTTATGGTGTCACTACTCCTCCAACAGTTATACAGAGAAATACTTACCGTTGCAGACGAACACGGCGGTGCATTAAAAAGCCGTGTAATGTTCTACATGGACGAGTTCGGAACTTTGCCGGCTATCAGTTCCGCCGAGATGATGTACTCTGCATCCCGTTCCCGAAAGCTGTCGCTTGTCAGCATTATTCAGTCATATAAGCAGCTTGAAAAGAATTACGGAAGCGAAGGCGCAGATATTATCAAGGATAACTGTCAGGTAACTATTGCAGGCGGTTTTGCGCCGACCTCCGGAACGGCTGATGAAATCTCCAAATCCCTCGGCACTCGGACTGTTATGACAGGCTCGGTCTCAAGAAGCAAAAACGATCCCTCGCAGAGCCTACAAATGACCGAAAGACCGCTCATGACCGCAGACGAACTCAAATCGATGAAGAAAGGTAACTTCATCGTTATGAAGACAGGCACTCACCCATTTGTATCAAAACTGAAACTGTTCTTCAAATGGGGTATCGAGTTTGATACAGAGAAGTACACTGTTCCCGATAAAGGTGCTCGTAAAATATCCTATACGAACAAGGAGATTATTGAGAATAATATGCTCGAACAATATCCGGACTCCTACTATCCGCCGTCCCGTTCCGCTCGTAGATCTGCCTCAGGCGGACAAGCCTTGTCGCAAAGCAATGAGCCTCTGTTCAGAGAACCGGTGCAGAGCGTCCGAACAGATTAAAGGCGGTGATTTTTATGGCATATTACCGCAAATTATATGATCGAGATGAGCTTCCCTCAAGAGCGAAGCTCGTCTATATTTATCTCTACGACAGATGCGATGCGGAAAGAAAGGCATGGCCGAGCGTTAAAACCATTGCCAAAGAGTTGTCTATTTCCGATAAGACCGTCCGTCGAGCAATAAAGGACTTGGAAAAAGCGGGTCTTATCCGCAAGGAATATGCAAAGCGAAAAAACGGCTCGTTCACAAGCAACCGTTATTTTTTACTGTGATTCGCCAAGGGGATAGTCTGCTTACTATGTGTCAGTAGCCCTCTCCCATTTTGGTAGATCAAGGAAGTACCCACTCTAAGATATACTACAGCAGAAGAATAGAAGACAATAACATAAAGAACAGCAACGGTGGACAAACCTGCCGTTGCTGTTCGGTCTTTTATTGCTTATGTTTGCGATAAAACTCGACCATGAGTTTATTGAGAATGTCTTGCTGTTGTGCCGTAAGTCCGGGGCAGTTACTTGTGCCGCCCTTAAACTCGTGAATCATAGCGTGTATTATTTCTTTCTGCTCGTTTGATAATCCGTCCACCGAAACCATCTCTTCCTTGTCGATACCAACGAGGTAATCAAGCGATACATTGAAGAACACGGCAATATCAGTAAGAACCTCCAATGGCGGGATTCTTAAATTATTTTCATAAGCGCAAATCACGGACTTGCTGCGATTTATTTTCTTTCCCAACGCCGCTTGAGACATATTCCGACTCATGCGAAGTTGCTGTAATCGTATTCCGAAATCGAACAACCTGTACACCTCCTACAGTTCTCTTTCAGTAATATTTTAATATACTTGCGTTTCGTATGAGTAAGCACTATAATAATATTGTTCCGTATTAGTAGACTTTTATTATTTTACCGTTCTCTAAAATGGAACAAAAGATGAGAGAGGTATATGGTATGAAACTGATTTTTTGTATTGATGACAAGAGCGGGATGATGTTTTTCGGAAAGAGGCAAAGCCAGGATCAAAACCTAAGAGAATGGATACTTAACTATGCACAAGGTTCGAAACTATGGATGAGTCCTTACTCCGCCAAACAGTTTGGAAACAACGCTTCTGTATTGGCTGATGATGATTATATGGGCAAGGCAGAAGAAAATGATGTTTGCTTTATTGAGGATGGTTCGTATTCGACCGAGAACGCGAATGAAATCGTGCTATGCAAATGGAATCGACACTATCCTGCGGATAAATTCTTTGATACTGATCTAAAAGCCTTGGGCTTCAAGAAGGCCAAGACTGAAGATATCGCCGGGACCTCACATGAGAAGATAACAATCGAAACATACAGGAGGTAACGACGATGAAAGTATCACAGAAGTTATTGGCGGTATTACTGTCTCTTGCGATGTTGTTTTCCCTTGCCGGTTGCGGCTTGGATTCAATAGTGAGCGACAGTCCGACATCAATCTCGGATATAAGCACCGATTCCGAAAGCCAAATTACCGATGATAGCTCGGAAACCGACAATCAAACAGAAATTACCGACGGAGGCTCGGAATCCAATAAGCAAGAGGAAACCACAAGCCCGAGCAGCAAACCGTCAAGTGTCGGCTCAGGAACGGCTACCCCTGTTAAGCCCGCTTCTGTCGGCGCATATGCGGGAACTGCATATGTGGTTATCAATAACAATCAGCCGAATTTTTCAGCGACCGAATTAACTACAACAGGTTATGAGAAATACTCCGACCTTGATTCGCTCGGAAGATGCGGTGTTGCGCTTGCTTCGTGCGGCAGGGAAACAATGCCGGGAGCAAACGAAACCCGCGGAAGCATCAGCAGCATCAAACCCTCCGGATGGATTCAGGCAAAATATAATGGCATCTCCGGCGGATACTTGTGGAATCGCTGCCACTTAATCGGATGGCAACTCTCCGCCGAAAATGCCAATAGAAAAAACTTGATTACAGGCACTCGATACATGAACATCGAAGGAATGCTTCCATTTGAAAACATGGTTGCGGACTACATAAAAGAAACGAATCATCATGTCGCATACAGAATCACCCCTATATTTGAGGGAAACAATCTCGTGTGCAGCGGTGTCCAAATCGAAGCATATTCCGTAGAGGATAACGGTGAAGGAATCTGTTTCAATGTCTATTGCTACAATGTTCAGCCGGGTATAACTATCGACTATGCGACCGGTAACAGTTCCGGACCTGCAAGTGAGAATACTTCGCAGGCAAAAGCACCTGCGCAAACCGAATCTACAACACAGCCCCCTGCCCAACCCGGCAACACCGAAACGGTATGGGTATCTGCAACGGGCAAGAAATATCACAGAAAAAGCAGTTGCAGCAACATGAAGAATCCATCGCAAATATCAAAATCCGACGCTATAAGCCGCGGATACGAGCCTTGCAAAAAATGCTACTAATTGCATAACTCTGTATAGAGACGCAATGAATAAGATCGATTAAGGGAGGCACAGCAATGCCTCCCTTAATTCTTTTCTATAAGCGCACTGCATTTTTATTTGTAGGTGACGACCCAAATCAACACCTATCAGCCGTTCCCTTTGCTTTCTGCCGAAATCTATTGCGCGAACGGATGAAATATGCTATAATATAGTGTGTATCTTTATATGCAGTATAAAAGTGCCTTGGAGGAAAGTTATGACCGTAAGATACGATAAATTATGGAGTCTCATGAAGACAAACAAGATGAAAAAAAGTGAACTTGCAAAAGCTGCAGAAATATCTCAAAGCACAATGACAAAACTGAATCAGGACCGCGTTGTGTCTATGGATGTTATGCTCCGCCTTTGCAAAATTTTTCATTGCGATATTGGCGACATAATGGAAGTAGTTGAGGACTGAATAGTGGAGGAAAAGCAATGTTAACAGGTGCATTAAAAAATAAAGTGGATTCAATTTGGGAAATGTTCTGGACGGGCGGAATAACAAACCCCCTCGATGTCGTAGAACAGATGACTTATCTTATGTTCATTCACGATTTGGATGAAACCGATGCAAAGAGAGCAAAAAGTAGTATGATGCTTGAACTGCCTTACACAAGTATGTTTGAGGGTCATGAAGAATACAAATGGTCGTGTTTTCGTGACTATCCTGCCGAGAGAATGTACGAACTTATGCAAGGTGAGATATTCCCGTTTATCAAAAATCTTCATGGCAGCAAAGAAAGCACTTACGCAAAATATATGTCTGATGCAATCTTTAAGATTCCTACTCCCCAATTGCTTTCAAAAATTGTTGATGCAATTGATGAGATGTATCAAGAGATGGCAAAAGAAATTGAAACAGACACCAAGGGCGATGTTTACGAGAGTTTGCTCTCCAAACTTGCAACCGCGGGCGTAAACGGTCAGTTTAGAACGCCTCGCCACATCATTCGCATGATGGTAGAGATGCTTGACCCCAAACCCGATGATACAATCTGTGATCCGGCATGTGGTACTTCGGGATTCCTTGTTGCTGCGGGTGAATATCTCAAGGGAAAATACAAGGACGATATCTTCTATAACAGAGAAAAGAAAGACCACTACAACAACCATATGTTCTATGGGTACGATATGGATAGAACAATGCTCCGTGTTGGCGCAATGAATATGATGACTCACGGAGTTGATAATCCCAACATTGAATACAGAGATAGTCTGTCTGATCAAAATCCCGACTCCAACAGATACTCCATCATCCTTGCCAACCCTCCGTTCAAAGGAAGTCTCGATGCTGATACGGTATCAACTGACTTACTCAAGGTTTGCAAAACCAAGAAAACCGAATTGCTGTTTTTGGCTCTATTCCTCCGTATGTTGAAAATAGGTGGTCGCTGTGCGTGTATAGTTCCCGATGGAGTACTCTTCGGCTCTTCCACAGCACATAAGGCTATTAGACAGGAAATCGTGGAGAAAAACAGACTTGAAGCTGTGATCTCCATGCCCTCCGGTGTATTCAAGCCCTATGCAGGTGTTTCCACGGCAATCCTTATCTTCACCAAAACCGGACATGGCGGAACTGATAAAGTTTGGTTTTACGATATGAAGGCTGATGGTTTTAGCCTTGATGATAAGCGAAGTCCTATTAACGAGAATGACATTCCCGACATAATTGCTCGATTCCATAACCTTGATGCGGAGGAAAGCCGTGAACGCACAGAGCAGAGCTTCTTTATACCCAAGAAGGAAATCGTGGATAATGGTTACGATCTCTCTATAAACAAGTATAAAGAAACCGAGTACGAAGTTGTTGAGTATCCCTCCACCGATGAACTCCTTACACAAATTGAGGAATTGGAAGCGAAGATCAACGCGGGAATCAATGAATTAAGGAGAATACTGTAATGAAAAAGTTCCTTGATTGCATTTCTATTGTCGGAGCAACGCCGAGCAAATTTCATGGAACAAAGAAATATATCAGCACAGGTGCGGTTGCAACAACCGAGATTGATGAATCAGAGGTTGTTGAAGTGACATATGAGGATAGACCTTCTCGCGCCAACCTATCTGCTGAAGCTGGCGATATCTTGTTTGCAAAAATGCAAGGCACAAGAAAAACTCTTCTTTTGGATTCCGAAACAGAGAAAAATATATATTCGACAGGATTTTATGCCGTAAGAGCAAATCCCGAGGTAATTACAACAGAATGCCTGTACTATCTTATCGATAGTGAACTGTTCCTTGCACAAAAAGATAAGAATTGCTCAGGTGCTACACAGAAGGCTATCACAAATGGCGGCATGGCAAAAATTGAAATCAGTGTGCCTCCGCTCTCCGAACAAGGAATCCTTGTCGATAAATTAAAGCATTTGACTCAGTTAATTGCCGACAAGAAAAAGCAGCTCAATTTGTTTGATGAAATCATAAAATCCCGATTTATCGAGATGTTCGGAAATGAAATCTACCCTGTCACTCCACTAATTAACCTAATAAAAGAAGGCGCAGGGTTATCTTACGGCATTGTGCAGCCGGGGAATGACGGAACTGGTGATATGGGAATTCTTCGTCCTGTGGATATGGTGGAGGGAAAAATATCTGCAGCTTCGATCAAATATATTAGCCGAGATATCGGGGACAGTTTCAAGAAAACGGAGTTGACCGGCGACGAATTACTCATTACAGTGCGAGGAACTACAGGTATTACGGCCCTAACCGACGGTAGGTTTGTTGGCATGAACGTGACCCGTGGCATTGCGGTAATCCGATATGATCGCCGCAAGATTAATCCAATATATCTAAAGACCTATCTTAACACGGATAAAAGTCAGAGATATATACAAGAGCATACCCGAGGCGCAACACTTCAACAAATCAACCTATCTGATTTGCGAATTCAAGAGATTCCTGTTCCCCCAATGACTCGACAAGAAAAAATGGCAGCCTTCGTCGAACAGGTCGACAAATCGAAATTTTACATCATACAAATGCAGATATTACTGCGATTACTCATTCGAGCGATACAGCAAAAAACAACAGAGGTGCTACTATGACAAATTTTGACTTCTTATTGGAAGAAAAAAAGTTCAGCGGTTTTGCAAATACTGCTATAACCGCGGAAAAGTTATACCAAATTGACCTACCGTCTTGCTTGTTCAATGTTAGACGGGCTTTGGAGTTTGCTGTCAAATGGATGTATTCCGTTGACGGTTCTCTCACTATGCCATATCAGGATCAGTTGGTCAGTTTGATCAATACCGAAGAATTCAGAGATATTATTGATGATAATCTCTATCGACGAATCAACTTTATTCGCATGTTGGGCAATAACTCTGCTCATAGCACCAAGCAGATTACGCCCGAGCAGGCACAACTTGCGCTCGAAAATCTTTTCTACTTTCTTGACTTTGTGGCATACTGCTATGCTGATAAGTACAGCCAACATACTTACGATAAGACGCTTTTGACACAATCTCAAGAGCCTGTGAAAGAAGAACCCGAGGTTAATATTGACCTTGAGGCTCTCATGAGAGAAAATGCAGCCCTCAAAGCAGAACTGACTCAAAAACGCCAGGAGCAACAACAGACTTATTCACCCAAGCCCCTCGACCTATCTGAATACAAGACGAGAAAGATTTATATCGACACTATGCTCCAGGATGCAGGTTGGGTTGAAGGCAAGGATTGGTTTAACGAATACCCGTTGCCCGGAATGCCGAACCATTCCGAGATTGGCTACGCTGATTATGTTCTTTTCGATGATACACACCGCCCTCTCGCTGTTATTGAAGCTAAAAGAGCATGTAAAGATGTAGCTGTGGGTCGTCAGCAAGCGAAGCTTTATGCAGACCTACTCGAAAAGAAATTCGGCAGGCGCCCCATTATATTCCTTACAAATGGATTTGATACTCGTATATGGAATGACAAATATTATCCGGAACATCGTGTAAGTGGATTCTACTCCAAGAGAGATTTGGAGAAAGAGTTCAATAAACTCACGATGAGAACTTCTCTCGCCCATGTTCAGGTGAGTGATGCGATATCAGGAAGATACTATCAGAAAGAAGCCATCAGGGCGGTCTGCAGAGCGTTTGATGAGCAGAACAGAAGAAAAGCCCTCCTTGTCATGGCAACGGGATCGGGTAAAACAAGAACCGTCATCTCTATTGTGGATGTCCTTCTCCGCCACGGTTGGGTGAAGAATGTACTGTTCCTTGCTGACCGGAACAGTCTTGTCACGCAAGCAAAACGCGCTTTTGTAAACCTTCTTCCAAACTTGACAGTAACCAACTTGTGTGAGGAAAAAGATAAACTCACAGCAAGAGGTGTATTCTCAACCTATCAGACAATGATGAATTGCATTGATGACGCCAAGGATGAGAATGGCGGTAAATTGTTCACGGTCGGTCACTTCGACCTCATCATTTGCGATGAAGCGCATCGCAGTATTTATAATAAATACAAGGACATTTTCAACTATTTTGATGCACACCTGGTAGGTCTTACGGCAACACCAAGAGATGAAATTGACAAGAATACATACGGAATCTTTGAACTTGAAAACGGTGTTCCTACATACGGCTATGAACTTGCACAAGCTGTTCAGGACGGATATCTTGTTGACTTCGTAAGTATCGAAACAAAACTTAAGTTTATCGAAGAAGGCATCGCATATGATGATCTTTCCGACGAGGACAAGGAAGAATACGAAGCATTATTTGCAAACGAGGATGACGAGCTGCCCGAAAGAATTAATAGTTCCGCACTTAATGAGTGGATATTTAACGAAGACACGATCCGTCAGGTGCTTAATACTCTGATGACTGAAGGGATCAAGATCGATTATGGCAGCAAGATTGGCAAATCAATTATCTTCGCAAAAAACCACAGACACGCGGAAAAAATAAAAGAAATATTCGACAAAGAATATCCGAGCTACCACGGATACTGTCGCGTTATAGATAATTATACGAATTATGCGCAGAGTTTGATTGATGAGTTTTCTGTGCCCGAAAAAATGCCGCAAATCGTTGTGTCGGTTGATATGATGGATACAGGTATAGATGTCCCCGAAGTTGTCAACCTTGTGTTTTTCAAAAAGGTACTTTCTAAATCAAAGTTTTGGCAGATGATTGGACGCGGGACGAGATTGTGCCCAGCCCTCATAGATGGTCAGGACAAGAGTGTTTTCTATATATTTGACTTCTGCGGAAATTTCGCCTTCTTCCGAATGAATAAAAAAGGCAAAGAAGGGTTCTCAACTCAGTCCGTCCAGGAGAGAGTATTTAATCTGAAGACAGAACTGGTATTCCGCCTGCAGGGCCTTGAATATCAAACAGAGGAATTGATTGCTTTTCGTTCGGCTCTGATTGATGATCTTGTTGCAAAGATTGGCGAACTTAATAGAGATAATTTTGCGGTTCGTCAGCATTTGAGATATGTCGACCAATACTCGAAGCGAGAGGGCTATGAAGCACTTACCTACGAAAATACGCTTCAAATTGCCGAAGAAGTAGCCCCACTTATACTGCCATATGAAGATGACGCCAGTGCAGTTCGTTTTGATGCATTGATATATGGCCTCGAACTTGCATATATCCTTGGGAAAACCTATTCCAAGGCAAGAAATGATCTTGTAAAGATGGTATATGCTGTTTCAAAAGTTGCTACTATTCCTGCTGTAAGCGCTAAAAGCGAACTGATCAGCAAAATTCTCAACACCGATTATGTGGATAACGCAGGTATTAACGAGTTTGAGCATATCCGGACGGAACTGCGCGATATCATGAAGTATATTCCGAGAGGTGAAAGGCCGATATATCAAACAGATTTCACCGACGATGTGCTTTCTGTAGAAAGACATGAATCGGAGCTTGACAGTGATGAACTGCAGAATTACAGAAATAAGGTGAATTATTATATTCGTCAGCACATTGATAACGGAGTAATAGCCAAGTTGCACACTAATAGGCCACTTACCTCTGACGATATAAAAGCCCTTGAAGGAATTCTGTGGTCAGAGCTTGGTACGAAAGAAGAATACGAAAAGGAATATCAAGATAAGCCTCTCGGCGTTCTTGTAAGAGAAATTGTTGGTCTTGACATGAACTCCGCAAAAGAAGCATTTGCAAAATATCTTAATGAAGTCAACCTTGATGACAGGCAGATATATTTTGTGAATCAAATAATTAACTACATCGTTAAAAACGGAATGCTTGCTGATTTTAAAGTTTTGCAGGAAACTCCTTTCACAGATCAAGGAGAAGTTAGTGATGTTTTCGAAGATGCGGTTATGTGGCTTGATATTATGAAAATAATAAAGAGCATAAATGCGAATGCTTATGCGGCATAATGATTTTGATTTATCCCTCATACACAGCCATTTACTCAAGGAGGTGGAAAAATGGATAGCGATGCAAAATTAAGGCCATTATACCTCGCTAAAATTCTCTACGAAATGACGGACGAGGATCATTATCTAACCACAGCACAATTAATCCAACTTCTCGAAGAAAAGTACGGCATCAAAGCCCATCGTCAAACAATTAAGGCCGAGGTTGAATTACTAAAGCAGTTTGGATTAGAAATTGAAGAAGTGAAATCAACACAGAATAGATACAATCTGTACGGAAGAACCTTCGACATTCCCGAGTTAAAGCTCCTCATCGATGCCGTTGAATCGTCAAAATTTATATCCGCCTCCAAAAGCATGGAACTTGTTAAGAAGTTAGGCTCACTTACAAGCAATCAGATTGCTGCTACCTTGACAAGAAATGTTAGTTGTGAAGGACGAATCAAATCGGGAAATGAGAAAATCTATCTCATCATTGATACGATTAACGAAGCCATAAACAGCAACAGACAAATCTCCTTTCAGTATTTTCAGTACAATGTTCGGAAAGAGCAGCAGTTAAAGCACAACGGCGAACCGTATGTTATTACTCCGCTTCATCTTGTATGGAATGGCGATTACTACTATATGATTGGTGTTTATGCTTACAAGCAACGGATCGGAAATTTTCGTGTAGACCGTATAGCAAAACGGCCGAAGATTCTGGATGCAGAAGGAACTCCTGCTCCGGAAGGCTTCAATATCGATGAATACATCAATACGACTTTTAAGATGTTTAACAGTGAACATGCCGAGGTTGAACTCGTTTGTGATAATGAGGTTATGGATTCGATTATTGATAAATTCGGTGCGGAAGTTACCACATACGCTAACGATATGACATCCTTCCGCGCGGTTGTAAATGTTGCGGTCAATCATGTTTTCTTAAGTTGGGTATTTGGATTTGGCGGAAAAGTTAAAATCAAATCGCCCGAAGCCGTAAGGGAAAAATACTCGGCGATGATCAAAAATGCATTTGAGGAAATAACGAATGCTGAAAAGTAAGTGGAAAGATTAGGAGTGCTATTATGAATGGAGAAAAATTTACTCTTATGCAGTATTCAATTAGTGCCATATTGGGGCTGATCGAAGCTGAAGATTTTGTCATACCGGAGATACAGAGACCATTCGTGTGGAAACGCAGCCAGGTCCGCGACCTCATCGACTCTCTCTATAATGGATATCCTACAGGATACATCATCACATGGAAAAATCCAGATGTTCAAACCAAGGATGGTGGTAAAGCAAACGGCAAAAAGGTGCTCATCGATGGGCAACAGCGTATAACCGCACTCATGGCATCAATCGCCGGTAAAGATGTTCTTGACCAAGACTTTAATAAAGACCGCATCAAGATTGCGTTTAACCCCATTGCTACAGATGAAACCAAGCGCTTTGCTGTGCAGGATGCCTCTCATCTCAAGGATAAGAGATGGATTCCCGATATTTCTGTTGTCTTTTCTGCTGGTTTTAAGCAACGAGCTTTTGAAAATGAATATGCACAAAACAACCCCTGCGTGGATCTTGACGAATTATCAGAAACAATTGGAAAGCTTAAAGGTATCGCAAATAGGCAAATTGGTGTTATCGAGCTTGACCATAGTCTCGACATTGATGAAGTTACTGAGATTTTTATTCGAATTAATTCCAAAGGCACAGCGTTAAGCCAGTCAGATTTCGTTATGTCAAAAATGGCTGCAGATGTCACTCACGGCGGTGGTCTTATGCGTAAGGTGGTTGACTATTTCTGTCACCTTGCTTCTAAACCGGACTTCTATCCATTTATGACCCATGATACAGAATTTCAAGCATCTAAATATGCAGATAAAATCAAATGGCTTGCTAAAGATTACGACGATATATATGATCCCGATTACGGTGATATGCTCCGCGTTTCTTTTATGCATCAGTTCCGTCGCGGCAAACTTTCAGATTTGGTAAGTTTGCTTTCCGGTAGAGATTTTGAAACTAAAGAATACAGAGATGACATTGTAGGAGACTCCTACGAAAAACTTGACAGAGGGATTCAGAACTATATTAATCAATATAACTTTTCTCAGTTTATCTTAGCAATAAAAGGCGCGGGCTTCACATCGAATAAACTTCTCAGCTCAATGATGACTCTGGATTTTGCATATACATTGTACTTGATTCTGCTTAATGACAAATCCGTTCCAAATGCTCAAATTAAGCGCTATGTGCAGAGGTGGTTTGTTATGTCTACATTGACCTCTCGATACATTGGATCTCCCGAAACTGTTATGGATCGAGACATGAGAAGTATTGGCGAAAAGGGTTTCCTTAATTTCATGAATGAAGTGGAAGCATCAAATCTTTCTGATACATTTTGGAGCATCACTCTTCCGCAACTTCTCGAATCCTCTTCGGTCAATAGCCCTGCGTTTAATACTTTTTTGGCAGCACAGATTAATCTGAATTGCAACTCGATGCTAATGAACGGAACAAAAATTTCTGATCTTATTGGCATTTCTGGTGATGTACATCACATATTCCCTCGGGCATACCTTAAGAAGAACGGTGTAGACTCTAAGGTAAAATACAATCAGGTTGCCAATTACATCTATCTCGATACCCAAGTCAATAAAGCTATCAGTGATAATGCTCCATGTGATTATTTTTCAAAGGTAAAAACGCAATGTGAAGGTGGACAAATCGAATTTGGTAATATTTCGGATGCAGAACTTCTTTCTAAAAATCTCGAAGAAAACTGCATTCCTGCGGACATCGTTGATATGGATGTAAGTAGATATGATGAGTTCTTACAGCAACGCAGAAAGATGATGGCGCGACTCATTGAAAGGTATTACAAAAATTTATAAGTCTGCAACAACACAATTGACTGCAAATAATGTATCCCTAATACGCTTACATAAACAATATTAATCTTGTAG
>OGOZ01000199.1_pt1 | contig 43512 bp, 37 predicted proteins | sample 1552801 | NCBI WGS metagenome assembly OGOZ01 (sample SAMEA2580196, study PRJEB22360) | human gut metagenome | biome: human gut; feature: human-associated habitat; material: faeces | place: Denmark | collected 2008/2010 | reverse complement strand
GTGAGAACTTACATTATCTCGATGTGAGTATATTTAATCACATTTTGAGTGGCAGGAAGAGTATGCTTAAAACTGCAGAAGAAATTATCCAGTATATTGGAAATGCGAAAAAACAGACACCAGTCAAGGTATATATCAATGGTCATGATTTACCTAAGGCTGAAGGATTCAAGATGTTTGGTACAGAAGATTCAAAAATCTGTATTGGAGATTTAGATGCAATCCGTACTTATTTAGAAGAAAACAAAGATAAGATTACAGAAACTTATATGGAACAGGATCGTCGTAATAGTGCGATTCCTATGATTGATATGACAAATATCAATGCTCGTATTGAACCAGGCTGCTTTATCCGTGAACATGTCACTATTGGAGATAATGCAGTTATCATGATGGGTGCAGTTATCAACATTGGTGCTAAGATTGGTGAAGGTTCTATGATTGATATGGGTGCAGTACTTGGAGGACGTGCTGAAGTTGGTAAACATTGTCACGTTGGTGCAGGTGCAGTGCTCGCAGGTGTTATTGAACCCCCTTCAGCAAACCCAGTTGTCTTAGAAGATGACGTATTAATTGGTGCCAATGCGGTTGTTATTGAAGGTGTAAGAATTGGTAAGGGTGCTGTCGTAGGTGCAGGTTCTATCGTTACTAAGGATGTACCAGCAGGTGCAGTAGTAGTTGGTAACCCAGCTCGTATTGTGAAAGAAGAAAAAGACGACCAGACAAAAGATAAGACTCAGTTAATGGATGATTTAAGAAAGATCTAATCATGGATGATTTAAAGAGATGGCGCAGGGATCTACATCAGATTCCTGAACTAGGATTAGAAGAGACACAAACAACAGCTTATCTAAAAGCCGAACTGGAAAAGATGGGGTATCAGCCACAGCCATTATTAGAAACAGGACTCTATGTCTTTATTGATCATGGCTATGGCAAAACAGTGGCTTTTAGAACAGATATTGATGGCTTACCTGTCAATGAAGAAACAGGTGTAGACTTTGCTTCTACCCATAAAGGAATCATGCATGCCTGTGGACATGATGGCCATATGACTGCACTTCTGGGCTTTGCGAAGGCTTTAAAAGAGAATAAAGAACCTATTCTTTATGATATTCTTTTAATCTTCCAGCCTGCTGAAGAATCTCCCGGAGGGGCACGCATTGTCTGTGAAAAAGGTTTATTAAAACAGTTTAATGTAGAATCTATTTTTGGTATTCACCTCATGCCTTTATTAGATGAAGGTGTGATTGCTTCTAAACCAGGTGGTTTAATGGCTGAATGTGGTGAATTAGATGTAAAAGTCATAGGAAGAGGGGCTCATGCAGGTTTACCTCATGAAGGTGTAGACTCATTACTTATTGCTTGTTCTTTAATTAATGAATACCAGCATATTTTGACAAGAATGAAGACGCCATTCCATCCAGCTATTATGAATATTGGAGAAATTCATGGTGGTACAGCACGTAATAGTGTTGCCAAGGAAACAGAATTTCATGGCACAGTACGTTGTTATAGTGATGAAATGTTTGCCCATCTCACAGATTCTATAGGACGTATTAATAAAGGTTTTGAAGAAGCCTATGGATGTCGAATTGAATGGAGCTGTCCACCATTCTATCCAGCTGTCATCAATGATAAAAAGCTATTTAACTATGTCTCATCAATTACTTCATTAAAAGAATTAGATGAACCACTCATGCTTGCTGAGGATTTCTCTTTCTATCAGAAAGAGGTAAAAGGTCTATTTATCTTTGTCGGTACTAAAACCAAGGAATTCCAGAGTGGACTTCATACAGGTACATTTAATTTTAATGAATCTGTATTACAGTCTGTTGTGGATATGTATATGAAAATCATTTTGAATTATCAGGAGGAGAACTAATGGGGTATTATGAAGAAGGAGAACAGTATTTTCTTCATGCTTATGGCAGATACGATACTGTTTTAGATCATGGAGAGGGAGTATATCTCTATGATACAGAAGGTAATAAATACTTAGATTTCTATAGTGGTATTGGTGTCAATTCACTTGGTTATGGTTATCCTGCTTATGTAGAAGCAGTAGAAAAACAGTTGAAGACATTAACTCATGTGTCTAACTATTTCTATACTGTTCCTGCCATTGAAGCAGCTAAGAAAGTAGTGGAGGCAACTCGTCTTTCAAAGGTATTCTTCTGTAACTCAGGTGCAGAAGCAACTGAAGGGGCATTAAAGCTTGCACGTAAATACTACTTCTTAAAACACCATAAGGCTGATAGTGAAGTCATCGCATTCCATCAGTCATTCCATGGACGTACTACAGGTTCTGTTAAGTTAACTGGTAATGCGCATTATCAGCAGGCATTTGGTCCATTAATGGAAGGTGTAAAATATGCTACTTTAAATGACTTAGAAAGCGTTAAAGCCTTACTTACTGATCGTACAGGCGCTATTATTGTAGAACCAGTACAGGGTGAAGGTGGTGTCAATCCTTGCACAAAAGAATTCTTACAGGGATTAAGACAAATCTGTGATGAAAAAGATATCTGTCTTATTCTTGATGAAGTACAGTGTGGTATGGGAAGAACAGGAACAATCATGACTTATTTCCAGTATGATATCTTACCTGATATTGTATGTCTTGCGAAAGGTATTGGCTGTGGTGTACCAGTAGGTGCATTTGTAGCTAATGCAAAGTTTGCGAAGGCAATGGAACCAGGAGACCATGGAAGTACTTATGGAGGTAATCCGTTTGTGACTGCTGCAGTCTCTACTGTATTTGATATCTTAAAGAAAGATTCAATTGTAGAAAACTGTAAAGAAGTATCTGAATATCTTTTAGAAGAATTAGATAAAGTAGTCAAAGACTATGATTGTGTTGTAGGTCATAGAGGTTTAGGATTAATGCAGGGAATTGTATTAAATGTCCCAGCTAAGAAATACGTTCAGGCATTACTTGATGAAGGTGTTATTGTAGTAACTGCTGGTGAAAAGGTAATTCGTTTATTACCACCTCTAGTAATCACAAAAGAACATGTTGATGAATTTATTACTAAACTTAGAAAAGTTTTAGGATAAAATATTAAGAAATCTCTCACTTATGAAGGAATAAATAAGTGGGAGTTTTTTTTATATGCGTAAATATCCTATATATCTTCAGGATGATGAAGTATCCTGTGGCGTTTATTGTATCAAGATGATTTTAAAATATTATGATATTGAAGAAGACACACTCAATATTAAAAGAAAAGCACGTATGGATCATACTGGAACGACTATTAAAGGTTTAGTAGAAACATTGAAATCCTATGCGATAGAAGCAAAAGCCTATCATGCTTCTTTAAAAGACATAGAAGAACATATCACCTTACCTTGTATCTTACATACAATAGAAGATGGTATAGGTCATTTTGTAGTACTCTATGAAATCAAGGGAGATACGTATATTATTGGTGATCCAGCCCATGGGATTGTGGTCTATGATCAAGAAGAACTAACATCAGTTTATACAGAGAATGTTGTATCTATTACACATATTGGGCGTTATTTTGAATATGAGAATAAGACATTTAAACAGTTCTTAAAGGAAATCAAGAAACTCTATCATAAAGATATTAGAAAACTAGGAAGCTATACATTCTTTATCACATTATTCTCTTATGTTTTATCACTTATCTATGCATCACTCATTGATTATATGAAGGTTAAAACACCTATTGTGGTATTAATGATTGTATCAGGTGCTTATTTTATTATCGGTTTAATAAAGATTGGAATAGAAAAGACAAAAGAGAAGAAAAGTATCCTTCTCACACGTGCTTTTGATAAAGAGTTTGTTTATACAAGTATTAGTCAAGTAATGGATCATAAAGGAGATACAGGAACACTCCATCCACAAATCATGGACTTATATCAGTTAAGTGAGTTTTGTATTGCCTATTTTAGTATCTTCTATGTAGATCTTGTTTCTATTGTATTAGAACTACTTGGTTTATTACTCATTTCTACGCAATTATCATTAGTACTTATTATTGTGTTAGTTATTCTAAGTATCTTTGTTTATTTTAAAAGTAAACATTTTATAGAACTCTACAAAGACTATATTGCAGCCCATATTGAATCAGAACATGCACTCATTGATTATTTAGATCAAAGAGAAATAGGAAAGAGATATTATGGAAAACATCAATGGCTTAAAAGATATGAACATTACTATGAGAATGAAGCCAATCATAAACAGGACCAGGAAGAATTCTCATTAACACTCTCTACTGGTATGCATATGATCCAAATACTTGGAGAAGCACTTATATTATTTGTAGGATTGTTCCTCTATCATAATAAGAGTATCAGCATGGGTGAATTGATTCTATTCTATATGGTTTATAATATGATTCTTATTCCCCTTATTCATCTCTGTACTACTTTAGTAGAATATTCTCAAAGTACAGTGCTTTATGAGAAATATAAGGAACTTACAACACCAGTCGTACAAGGTAAGCTATTGATAGAAGAACCAATTCATACTATTTATATGAATAATGTAAGTTATGCTTATGGCTTCCATGAACCTGTTTTAAATCATCTTGATTTAGAAATTAATCATTCATTCTTTATATTTGGAGATAATGGTTCAGGTAAATCTACATTAGCTTATTTACTAGAAGGTAATGATCCACATTATCGTGGTGAAATACTCATGAATAATAAGTCTTTAAAAGATATCAATCAGGATTCTTTAAAGAAACATATCATCCTTGTAGAAGAACATGAATCATTTATACCTGGTTCTATCAAAGAAGTATTGAATTGTGAGGATGAAGAACGTATACTTCATGTATTACTTTCCTTAACAGGAGAAAGATTGATTGAACTAGGAGATTCACCTATCACTTCTCAGGGACTTCCTTTATCATTAGGAGAACAACAGATTCTTTCACTTGCCCGTGCATTGTTGTGTGATGGAGATATTTATATTCTTGATGAAGCCCTCAGTCATCTCTCTTTTGAACGTAAAGAAATCATCATTCGAACTTTGTTTGAAACATATCCAGAAAAGTTATTTATGGTGATTTCACATGATAAAAAAATTATGAACATGGGATATGACTATGTTATAATGGAAAAAGGAAAAATCATCGAGAAAGGGTGATATTAATGAATATAGATTTTGTATTTGATAATGAAGTAGAGAACTTTGAAAATAATTATGAACAGGATTTTACAGCTATTATTGAACAGGCTTTAAAGACTTTAGGTATTGAAGATGATGTAGAAGTATCATGTGTTCTTGTAGATGATGAAAGAATACATGAAATTAATAGAGAATATCGTCACATTGATCGTTCTACTGATGTCATCAGTTTTGCGATGGAAGATAATGATCAATTTTATGTAGAAGGTATGCCTAGAACTTTAGGAGATATTTTTATTTCTGTAGATCATGCTAAGAAGCAGGCTGAAGAATATGGTCATTCTTTAAGAAGGGAAATGTGTTTCTTATTTACACATGGTATTCTTCATTTGTTAGGATATGATCATATGACAGATGAACAAGAAAAAGAAATGTTTGGCTTACAGGATCAAATCCTAGGTGCTTTAAGCATTGAAAGAGAGGGAGCCTAATGGATTATCAATATCTTGTAGATGAAGCTTTTAAGGCAAGAGAGAATGCTTATGCTCCTTATTCACATTTTAAAGTAGGTGCCTGCTGTGAACTCAATGATGGCAAGATGATTTATGGTGCCAATATTGAGAATGCAGCTTATGGCTCTACAATGTGTGCTGAGCGTAATGCAGTATTTCAGGCTTATTGCCAAGGCTACCGTAAAGAGGATATTAAAGCACTTGCGATTGTTGGAGATGGACCGACATTGATTTCACCTTGTGGTTCATGTCGACAGGTATTAAGTGAACTCTTGAAATCTGATACACCTATTGTATTAGGGGCAAGAGATCACTATGAAGTGACTAATATCTATGAATTATTACCTAGAAGTTTTAGTGAGGAGGATTTATGAGTTATAAATCAGGTTTCGTAAGTATTGTAGGACGTCCTAATGTAGGAAAATCTACTTTATTAAATCATATTTTAAAGACAAAATTAGTGATTACATCACCTACTGCCCAGACGACAAGAAATACAGTTCAGGGTGTTTATACAGATGATGAAGCACAGATTGTATTTGTAGATACACCAGGTATTCATAAGCCACAGGATGGCTTAGGATCATTTATGAATACAACAGCTTTAAATAGTATTGTAGGAACTGATGTGATTCTATTTATTGAACCTGCCAATGAACGTATTGGTAAGGGAGACCGTTTTATTGTAGAAAGGTTAAAGAAAGCAGAATGTCCTGTCTATCTTGTATTAAATAAAGCAGATCTTCTTTCTAAAGATGAATTAATGGATAAACTGATTGAATGGAATCAGATGATGGACTTTAAGGAAATCATCCCAATTAGTGCACTTAATGGGGATAATGTGGATGAATTAATTAAGACTGTCAAACAGGATTTACCAGAAGGACCAGCTATTTATCCAGAAGATACAATTACCGATCATCCAGAACAGTTTATTATGGCTGAATTTATTCGTGAAAAGATTCTTTATTTCACTCATGATGAAATTCCTCATGATGTGGCGATAGAAATTGAACAGTGGATTGAAGATGAAAATGGAATAGATATCATGGCTGTGATTATTGTGAATAGAAAGAGTCAGAAGGGTATTATTATTGGTAAGCAGGGTACAATGATCAAGAAGATCAAAGACCAGGCAAGACGTGATATGAAACGTTTTGCGGGTGTCCCTGTTAAACTTTCACTCTTTGTAAGAGTAGAAAAAGACTGGCGTAATAAAGCACAGTATTTAAAGGAATTTGGTTATAACCAGGATGACTACTCATAATATCGAGAAAACAGAAGGGGTTGTACTTAAAATAACACCTTCAAAAGAATCTGATGCAATACTTTCTATTTATACATATGACTATGGTAGAATATCAGTCTATGGAAAAGGAATTAGAAAAATCAATTCTAAAAATGCGCGTGGTGTCACACCTTCCTCGTTAAGCTTATTTGAGCTAAATGTACGTAAAGGATTATCATCTCTTATACGTGCTTCAGGAATTAAGTATTATACACATATCCAGGATCATATAGAAACAGATATACTAGCACAATGCTTATTAGAATACTATTATCGCTATGTTCCTGAAAATAAACCTGATCTAGAGACTTATACATTCTTAGTAGATGCTTTAAAAGCTATAGATACAGGATATTCATATAAATTGATTTATGCATTGATTCTTGTCTTTATTATGAAAGATAACGGAATAGAGTTAGAAGTAGACGGATGTGTTCATTGTGGACATACATCTGTTACTTCTTTTTCACTTGTAGATGGTGGTTTTGTATGCCATAAGCATCAAACACCACAGGATGTAGAATTATCTATAGATGCACTGAAGGCAATACGTCATATATATAAGACACCCATTGCCCATATACATGCATTATCTATAGATGAAGCAGTACTTAAAGAGATATTATTCATATTTGAACATTATATTGATGAATATTGTGGAATATATCTCAATGCGTTACGTTTTGTGAAGGAATGGATATGAGGGGAGGAATGATGTATGAAGCATGAAGAAACTTATACATCAACACTACATACACATGTTCACTTTTTCATTTATGAACCACAGGTGATCATTAGAATCAAGGCTGTCTTATTTGTACAGCATGATCTTAATGAAAATGCATCTAACTATGATCATTTTGCGAATTTCATGTGTGATAAGGGATATGTAGTCGTAGTGAGTGATATGGTCGGACATGGTCATTCACTTATTGATTTTGAACAAGGTTATTTTGGGAAAACAGATGTCCTTGATCATTTGATGAAGGATATGCATCATCTGCAGAAGGTGATGATGGCACGTTATACAGATACACCTTATTATTATATAGGTACAGGACTAGGTGCACAGATGATTCGTGAATATGCAGCACGCTTTGGAGACTATTTCCAGGGAATGTTGTTGATGGGAGCAGTGTCCGGTGTCAGAGCGTACCGCTATAAGAATCTTTGTCTTAACTTCTTTAAACTCATGAAGGGTGAAAGATATCATCTCAATAAACTGGCATTAAGAAACAGAATGAAGTTATCACATCATTTCAATGAAGATCATCCGTTCTCCTATCTTACAGATAATGAACAACTAGTGAACAGATTCTCTAATGATACATTGACAAACTTCTCTTATACAGTTAAAGGGTATAGTGATATCTATAAAATTTCTAGACATGCCAACAGTGAAGAGACATATCAGAAAACACCAACATACTTATCTACATGGATTGCATCCGGTGCACTTGATCCTCTTACTCGTTTAGGTAAAGATGCGCAGCTCATCTATCATAACTATAAAACACTAGGTATGGCCGATATCACATTAAAAATCTATGACAACAAACGTCATGCATTACTATTTGGTAAGGATCGTATCAATGTCTATACAGATATTCTTACCTGGCTAAACGCACGTACTTACATCTAACCTTTCTTTAAGAAAGGTTCTTTTTTATACCCTTATAATTGGTTGACAAATATACACTATAAGGGTATAAATAGTGGGACTATAAAGTTCATGGCTTAGGTTATTCCTAAGTCATTTCTTATCTCAAGGAGGAAAATATGGCTACAAAAGATATGGAAAAGCTAATTGCACATGCAAAAGGTGAAGGTTTTGTCTATCAAGGTTCAGAAATCTATGATGGACTCGCAAATACATGGGATTACGGACCAATGGGTGTTCAGTTAAAGAACAACATTAAAAATTTATGGTGGAAGAGATTCGTTCAGGAATGTCCTTACAACGTAGGTATTGATTCTGCAATCTTTATGAATCCAAGAGTTTGGCAGGCAAGTGGACATGTAGGTAACTTCAATGACCCACTTATTGACTGTAAACAGTGTAAATCAAGACATAGAGCGGATAAATTAATTGAAGCTTATGATCCTGAATTACATCCAGATGGATGGACTCCAGAAGAAATGATGACTTTTATTAGAGAACATAACATCGCATGTCCTGAATGTGGTGGACATGATTTCACAGATATCAGACAGTTCGAATTAATGTTTGAAACATCTATGGGTGTTGTAAAGGATGCAAAGAGCAAGATCTATTTAAGACCAGAAACTGCTCAGGGTATCTTTGTAAACTTTAAGAATGTTCAGAGAACATCACGTAAGAAATTACCATTTGGTATTGGACAGATTGGTAAATCATTCCGTAACGAAATCACTCCAGGCAACTTCATTTTCCGTACAAGAGAATTTGAACAGATGGAACTTGAATTCTTTACAAAACCAAATGAAGACTTAGAATGGTTTGAAAAATGGCGTCATGACTGTATGCAGTTCTTATATGATTTAGGTATCAAAAAAGAAAACTTAAGATACAGAGACCATGACCAGAAAGAACTTTCTTTCTACTCTAAAGCAACAACAGATATCGAATACTTATACCCATTTGGATGGGGTGAATTATGGGGTATCGCAGATCGTACTGATTACGACTTAGGACGTCATCAGGAATATTCTAAGAAGAACTTAGAATACTTAGATCCAGACACTCATGAAAAGTATCTTCCATACGTTATTGAACCATCAGTAGGTGCAGACCGTTTATTCTTATCAGTTCTTGCAGATGCATTCGAAGAACAGGAACTTGAAAATGGTGATGTAAGAAAAGTTATGCATTTCCATCCTGCATTAGCTCCAGTAAAGGTTGCAGTATTACCACTTACTAAGAAGCAGTCTGATGAAGCAATGGAACTTTATAATGATTTAGTAAAAGACTTCTATTGTGAATATGATCAGGCAGGTCAGATTGGTAAGAGATATAGAAGACAGGATGCTATTGGTACACCATTATGCGTGACTGTAGACTTCGATACAGCTGAAGATCATAGCGTTACTGTAAGAGATCGTGACACTATGGAACAGATCAGATTACCAATTGATCAGTTAAAAGCTTATATTGCAGATAAAACACGTTTTAACTAAGAGGATGATTAGATGGCAAGATTATCACAGGAAAAGATTGATGAAATCAGACAAAGCGTAGATATCGTTGATGTGATGGGCCAGTACCTTGAACTTCATAAAAAAGGCAAGAACTATATGGCTATCTGTCCTTTCCATGATGATAATCATCCATCTTTATCTATTTCACAATCAAGACAGATTTATAAATGTTTTGTATGCGGCAACGGAGGGAATGTTTTCACATTCATTCAGGAATATTTAAAGGTTCCTTTTGTAGAAGCCGTTATGAAAGTGGCAGAGTTTGGACATGTAGATATGTCCGGCTATTCACTAGAAAAGCGTGTTGTGAAAGTAGATGAGGCGCTTGCGCCTCTTTATGATATGCACGCTTTTGCCTTGAAGCTTTATATGTATTATCTCTATACACAATCAGGTAAACAGGCACTTGATTATTTACGTCATCGTGGCTTTGATGATGAACTCATCAAGATGTTTGGGATTGGGTATGCACCAGATAAATCCATCTTACATGAACGTTTCCAAAAGGAAGGCTATACTGAAGTTGCTCAGGTAAAATCAGGATTAGTTTTAGAAAATGAACGTCATTATGATCGTTTCCATGATCGTGTGATGTTTCCTCTCCATGATGAATTTGGAAAGGTTGTAGGTTTTTCTGGAAGAATCTATAAAGCACAGGATAAGAATTCTAAATATATGAACTCACCAGAGTCTGATATATTTATTAAAGGTAAAACACTTTATAATTACCATCGTGCGAAAGAAGCAGTCCGTCAGGCAGGCTTTGTATATATTAATGAAGGGTTCATGGATGTGATTGCGATGCATCGTGCCCATCATGATAATTGTATTGCCTTGATGGGGACAGCTCTTACTAAAGATCATTTAAGAATGTTGAAGCGTATGACACGTACAATTCATTTATGCTTAGATGGTGATATGGCAGGGCAGGCTGCAGCTATGAAATCCAGTGATTTACTTACAGCACAAGGCTTTGAAGTCAAGATTGTATTATTACCTGATGGAAGAGATCCAGATGAGATCTTATCAACAGAAGGTATAGAGGGGCTTGATGCAGTTTTAAAGGATACTTTAAGCCCTATTGATTTCATGATGGCCTTTGAATGTTCAAGACTTGATTTACGTAATTATGAAGATCGTAAAACCTTACTTATAAAGGCATGCGAGAAGATTGCAAAGATAGAAGATAGAATTGATCGTGGACACTATATTACGAAACTTTCATCATTGACTGATTTCCCTAAGGAAATCATTGAGGAACAACTTTTAAATAGTTCTGCAATTATTGAACATCGTGAACAGTTTTCTCAAAATCGTATTGAAACAATTCAGGACCAGCGTCCTATTCTAGATAAATATACTTTGGCAGAAAAGAATTTATTATTCTATATGTTGAATGACCGTCAGGTCAGTGATATTTATGAAGCAAAAGCAGGCTTTATGCACAATGATACATATCGTGCACTTGCTGCTTATATTAGAGACTATTATCGTACGCATCAAACAATGGATATTGCGAACCTCATCGATAAGATTGGGAGTTCTCATTCAAGCCTTGTGAATGCGTTGACTGATATTGCGGAGTGTTCACTTCCACTCCCTTATCAAAAAGAAGTGATTGATGATTATATTGCGAGAATTACAGAAAATACCAAGAATATTCGTGAACAGGAATTACAGGAACAGTTTAAGAATGTTCTTGCGCCTAGCGCAAAAGCTGAGATTCTCCAAAAGCTAATTAATTTAAAAAAGGAGTAGCTATGGCAAAAAAGGATAAAGCAGTACAGGGTATTACTCTTGAAGAACTTGAAAAAATGCTGATTAGTGCCGCTAAGGCTAAAGGCAACCGTTTAACTCAGGATGACTTAGATGCTTTCCAGTCTAGATATGATTTAGATGATGAAGCATATGAAAACCTTATTGATGCAATCAATGAAAACCATATTGAAATTGAAGATGGTTTAGATGCATTAGAAATAGATGATGATGACTTCATGGCTGGAGGGGCAGATGATCTTGATGACCTTGAAGGCTTAGAAGTAGATACAGATGATGATTCAGGTGATGATGATATCGCTAATCTAGATTTCGGTAATGATCTAGATATGGACTTTGGTGATACAAATAAGATGTATAACCAGTCTGATGACGATGATGATATGAACCAGTTAGGTTCTAACGTTAAAATCAATGACCCTGTAAAGATGTACTTAAAGGAAATTGGTCGTGTAGACTTATTAACTCATGAACAGGAAATTGAACTTGCAAAACGTATTCTTGAAGGTGATGAACAGGCTAAGAAAGAACTTGCAGCTGCAAACTTAAGATTAGTTGTATCTATCGCTAAGAGATATGTAGGTCGTGGTATGTTATTCCTAGACTTAATTCAGGAAGGTAACATGGGTCTTATTAAGGCTGTAGAAAAGTTCGATTATACAAAAGGATTTAAGTTCTCTACATATGCAACATGGTGGATCAGACAGGCTATCACTCGTGCAATTGCCGATCAGGCACGTACTATCCGTATTCCAGTACATATGGTAGAAACTATCAACAAGTTAACTCGTATCCAGAGACAGCTTGTTCAGGAATTAGGTAGAGAACCAACAGCTGAAGAAATCGCAGAAAAGATGGATGGAATGACTCCTGCAAAGGTAAGAGAAATCCAGAAGATTTCTTTAGAACCAGTTTCTTTAGAAACACCTATCGGTGAAGAAGATGATTCTCATTTAGGTGACTTCATTGAAGATGAAGGTGCTATGAGCCCTGATGATTATGCATCTAACGAATTATTAAAAGATGAATTAAATGAAGTATTATTAGAACTTACAGATAGAGAAGAAAAAGTATTAAGACTTAGATTCGGTCTAGATGATGGACGTACAAGAACACTTGAAGAAGTAGGTAAAGAATTCAATGTTACTCGTGAACGTATCAGACAGATTGAAGCAAAAGCTTTAAGAAAATTAAAACATCCTTCACGCTCTAAACGTCTAAAGGACTTCTTAGATCACTAATGAAGCTTCATTCAAAACGTCTAAGCAAAGTTGCTTGGATGATTGAAGAACATAAACAAGGAACTATCCTGGCAGATATCGGCACTGATCATGCCTATCTGCCTTGTTTTTTACTTGATGAAAACATCATCACATCAGCTTATGCATGTGATGTAGCGGAAGGACCTCTCTCTAGTTCTAAAGAAACAATTCAGTCTTTACATCTTGAAGATCAAGTCATCCCACTACTTGGTAATGGATTAGATCCTATCATCGATAAGAAAGTAGATATGATCTCTATTTGTGGTATGGGTGGCTTATTGATGAGTGAAATATTAGATGCCCATCTTGACTATGTAGAAGATAAAATACTCTTCCTACAGGCAAATACAGCCATTGATTTATTAAGAGAATACTTAATGAATCATAACCTACAGATTATTGATGAAGCATTAGTCAAAGATGCTCATCATATTTATGAAATCATGGTTGTGAAAAAAGGCCATCAGGAATTAGATGAAAAAGATATTCTCTTTGGACCAGTCCTTAGAAAACAGAAGAATCCTCTCTTTATTGAGAAGTGGGAAAGAGAACTAAAGATTCAAAGACGTATATTGGATTCATTAAATACTGAACATGAAAAATATGCAAAGGTATTACATTCTATTGCCTTAATTGAAGAAGTACTCTAGGTACTTCTTTTTTGTGTTATAATGATTGAAACGGAAGGTGATATTTATGAAAGCAGAACAGATTATTAAAATCATGGAATCTCATTATCCTTTAAGCTGTCAAGAGGACTGGGATCATTGTGGATTACAGGCGGGTAATATTCATACTGAAGTGAATAAAATAATGATTGGTTTAGATGCAGACTTACAAACATTGCAGGAAGCCATTGATGCAGGATGTCAGATGTTGATTACCCATCATCCATTCTTATTCAATACATTGACTTTAGATACTACAACACCTGTAGGATGTTTTATTGAAAAAGCGATTAAACATAATATTGTTGTCTATAGTGCGCATACATCTTTAGATAAGATTTCTATGAATAGATGGTTAATGGAAGCATTAGGATGTTTAAATATTGAAGACGCCGATGAATCTAATATTACTAAGAAGGGTGTACTCCCAGATACAATGGGTATGTATGAATTCTTAGACTATGTAAAGAAAGCTTTTAATATTCCATCAGTCAATTATGCAGGTAAAGTGAAAGAAGTCTCTACAGTAGGAATCTGTGGTGGTTCTGGAGGAGATTTAATAGATGAAGTCGCTCCACAGGTAGATGCTTATGTCACAGGTGATTTGAAATATCATAGTGGTTTAAAAGCATCAGATTATAATATTCTTTTAGTAGATGTAGGGCATCATGTAGAAGTCATTATGGTACATAAATTAAAAGAATTATTAGAAAAAGAAATAGATTGTGAAATCGTAGAAGCCACTTCTCCAGGTTATTTTAAGGGGTATTAAGATGATTCTGACTACAATTGCCTATTTAAAGAAAGATGGGAAAACATTACTTCTTCATCGTATAAAAAAGAAGAAAGATATCAATGAAGGTAAATGGATTGGTGTAGGTGGTAAATTAGAACCAGGTGAATCACCCGATGAATGTGTAAAAAGAGAAATACTAGAAGAAACAGGTTATACAGTACATTCTATTCAATGTCATGGTTATGTTACATTCCCAGGTCTTTATTATGGTGAAGATGAAGGTATGTTTGTTTATTCTTGTCATGACTTTGAAGGGACATTAAAAGAATGTGATGAAGGTGTTCTTGAATGGGTGGATGATGATTTGATTCCTGATTATCCACAATGGGAAGCAGATTATCATTTCTTAAACTGGATGGAAGATGATCATTATCACCATGCTAAGGTTGTTTATAAGAATGATGAACTTATAGAATATAAAGAAGAAATATATTAAAAAGGAGCGCGGATTAGATTAATCCGTGCTCCTTCATATTTTTATAAATACCATCATTCGCAATATCATCACATACCTCATCAGCAATAGCCTTTAAACCCTCTTTCGCATTACCGACTGCAACACCATGAGCTACAAATGTCAACATCTCTGCATCATTCATGCCATCACCATAAGCATATGTATCCTTTTGATCAATACCTAAATGGTTAATAAGTGCTTCAATGGCAGTATGCTTATTCACACCTGCTACAGATAATTCACCTGATGCATCACCAAATGCAGGAACAGTACATTCAATCACTTGGAATGCATCACTAAACTGCTTTCTAATTTCATCAAATGGAATACTTTCATGTTCTAAGAAACAAATCTTATTCACATCGTTTCTATACATATTCTCATTTTCAATCAGCGCAGTTATAAAATGACTTGGTTCCTCTTCCTTCTTTCTTCTTGCTTCAGGATCATTTTCTAGATCACCATAGATGATGCTTTCTAGTCTTTTAATGAGGTTCTTAGAGGCAAATAAACCACCATTAGACTCTAAATAATAGTCATAATGATTTGTTTCAAAGAAGTCTACAACACGATGAACATCTTCATCACTGACCTTCTTATGATATAACATCTCATCACCCATCTGTACAAATCCGCCGCCAGCACCAATGATGCCATCAAATCCTACATCTAGAATATAAGGATAGATTTCTGCAAGAGAACGTCCTGTACAAAGGTAACATAAATTTCCTTTTTTACGCGTCTCGTGCACTGCCTGGATAGTTGATTCAGGAATACATTCCTTTACAGGTCTCACATCTACTAAAGTCCCATCTACATCAAAAAATATAATCTTCTTACTCATACATTCTCCTATAACATCTTTTCATAAGGTATTTCAGGTTTAATAAAACTATCTGGATTGTTTTCATCATACTGTTTCAAGAAATCAATAATCTGATTAGTCAATACAGTAGGTGTAGAAGCTCCAGAACTTACTCCTACATGCTTCTTTCCTTTAAGCCATGATAAGTCTAACTCTTCAAGACTTCCAATCATCTTGGTATCTTTATGTGCTTTCTTCATACTAATAGAAGCCAGCTTCTTTGTATTATTAGAATGAGGATCACCTACAATAATGACTAGATCAATATCTTCATCCATCTTCGCAATGGCTTCCTGTCTAATCTGTGTAGCTGAACATGTTTCCTTCATGATCTCTACATCTAATATTTTTTTTGCATACTCACATAAATCATAAACATCATAAAGGGACATAGTTGTCTGGTTAGTCATCACATAATGTTTATCTTTATCTAGTGTCTCTAAATCCTTCTTAGATGTAATTAAATGAATATGTTCAGGATCAATCAATAATGCACCTTCAGCTTCAGGATGATTCTTTTTACCTATATATAAAACATCCTTCCCACGCTTTAACTGTTCTTTAATAAGCGTATGTGTCTTAATGACATCTAAACATGTTGCATCCACTACATTGAGTCCTTTACTCTTTGCCTTCTCAATGACACAATCTCCTGCACCATGTGCTGTAATAATAACTGTGCCTTCATTAATTTCATCAAGAAGTTCCATTCTTGTCTTACTTGCATCCTCAATTGTGATGGCACCTCGTTTCTTTAATGCATCCACAATAAATTGATTATGGACAATCATACCAAGTACTGTAATAGGACCTGGCTGTTCTATTGTCTCTTTTACTATATTAATAGCACGAATAACACCCTTACAATATCCTCTAGGGACAATTCCTGTGACTTTCATATTCTTCACCTCAAAAACAATTCTAACATAAGTGAGATTAGATTTGTTTTTTTTTAAAATCATGGTATGATAATAGACGCTAAAGGAGGCGAATTATAATGGATTTATTTGATAAATTTCAATTTAATGATTATGTAAAAAAGACTTTAAACAACATACATTTCACATCACCAACACCTATCCAGGATAAGGTGATCCCCCTTGTTTATAAGAATAAAGATATTATTGGTATTTCACAGACAGGTACTGGTAAAACTCATTCATTCTTAATTCCAATTATTGATCGTATTGATACAAATGCAGATTATGTACAGGCAGTTATTACAACTCCTACAAGAGAACTTGCACATCAGATCTATGAAAACGCAAAGGAATTCAAGAAAGAAAACCCTGATTTAAGAATCTCACTAGTAATTGGTGGTTCTGATAAACAGAAGGCTATTAATAAGCTTTCTACACAGCCACATATCGTTATTGGCACACCAGGACGTATTAAAGATTTATCTTTAAATGAACAGGCTTTGATTATCACTACAGCAACTACATTTGTCGTTGATGAAGCAGATATGACTTTAGAATATGGTTATCTTGAAGATTTAGATGCAGTCTTATCTAAGATGAGAGAAGATTTGCAGATGCTTGTATTCTCAGCAACTATTCCTGAACATTTATGGCCATTCTTAAGAAAATATATGAATGCGCCAGAATTAGTACAGATTGATGCCCATAAGAAAACAACAGACAATACAAAACACTACTTAATTCATACAAAGCATCATGATCGTTATACAGTATTAAAGAATATCATGGATATCATTGATCCATATATCTGCTTAATCTTCTGTAATAAGAGAACAGAAGCTACTAAGCTATCTGATCAGTTAAGAAGTGATGGTTATCGTGTCGGTGAAATTCATGGTGACTTAGAACCACGTGAACGTAAACAGATGATGAGACGTATCAACAATAATGAATATCAGTACATTGTAGCTACAGATATTGCGGCTAGAGGTATTGATATTGATGGTGTATCTCATGTTATTAATATGGAATTCCCAACAGAAAGAGACTTCTATATCCATCGATCTGGTAGATGTGGCCGTGGTAAGTATAAGGGTGAATGTTATTCTATGTATGATTCATCTAATCAGCAGATGGTTGAATCACTTGAAAAGAAGGGTATTCACTTTGAAGTAAAAGAAATCCGTAACGGTGTATTAACGGATGCCAAGGCACGTAATAAGCGTAAGAATAGAAATGCGCCACAGTCTGAATTAGAAAAAGAAATTCAGCGTATTATTAAGAGACCTAAGAAGGTTAAACCTGGTTATAAGAAGAAAAGAAAGAGAGAAATTCAGGCTATTTACCAGAAAAAGAAAAGAGATATTATTCGTAAAGATATCCAGAAACAGAAAAAAGAACGTGCGAAACAGGCACAGAGAGAAAAACGTGAAAGGGAGAATATGCAGTGATTATAGGTTCACATGTCTCAATGGGTGGTAAGGAAATGCTTCTAGGAAGTGTAAAAGAAGCATTAAGTTATAACGCCAATACATTCATGTTTTATACAGGTGCGCCTCAAAATACGAGACGTAAACCTGTTTCTGAATTACGTGTAGAAGAAGCCAAAGAATTAATGAAAGAAAAGGGAATAGACATGGACAAGGTTGTTGTTCATGCCCCTTATATCATTAATTTAGGAAACACAATCAAGCCGGAAACAAGAGAACTTGCTGTATCATTCTTACGTCAAGAAATTGAAAGATGTGATGAAATTGGTGCTACAAGACTTGTTCTTCATCCAGGTGCTCATGTTAAAGCAGGGGACGAAGCAGGATTAGATGCCATCGTAACTGGCTTAAATGAAGCAATGAAGCCAGACCAGAAGGTACATATTGCCTTAGAAACAATGGCAGGTAAAGGCACTGAATTAGGTAGAACATTTGATCAGTTAGCTTATATTATTGATCATTGTGATTATCCTGAATTATTAGGTTTATGTTTAGACACATGTCATTTAAATGATGCAGGTTATGATATTTCTGATTTTGATGCAATTCTTGATGAAGTCGATGAAAAGATCGGTTTAGATAAGGTATTAGTTGTTCATGTCAATGACTCTAAGAATCCACAAGGTTCTCATAAAGATAGACATGAGAATATTGGTTTTGGGACAATCGGTTTTGATACATTGGACTCTATTGTATCTAATGAACGCTTAAAAGATGTTCCTAAGATTCTAGAAACACCTTATATTGAAAAGAATGCACCTTATAAAGAAGAGATTGAAATGTTGAAAAAGCATGAATTCAACCCAGGTTTAAAAGAAATGTTTGAATAAGCAGCCGTAATTGGTTGCTTATTTTTTATGTTCACTATTAGGGGAAAATCAATACATGATTTGGTCGAAAAGTGCGTAAATAGCCTATTTTTTTAGTTTTCGATTGAAATAATTTGGACGTAAAACTTTTCGATTGAATTTACGATTGTTTTTGATGTGTATTGTTGAATAATTCAGCTATATTATTACCCTGTCATGTAACAAGCGAGTTATTAATTTTGATAAAAATCCAACAAAGAGGGTGTTTTAAAATTTACGATTGAAAATATCGCGGACGAAAAAGTTTTCGATTGAATCTTCGATTGTTTTTACGCGTATTTTTGCTTGAATAAGCTCTATGTATGTATCTAATGAGTGTTTGATATTGTAAAAAATACTGTTATATACTTTGTAATTTTTGTTATGTTTTAAAGCATGAACGAAAATTGAATCGATTGAAATTACGTTCGTTTTTAATTTTATTTATGAGAAATGGAATGTATTCTGAGATTGATATTCGTATAATTAAGTGTATTATTCGCTCGAAAATCATACAAAAAGGGTGTTTTTTCTGATTTACGATTGAAATAATTTGGACGAAAAAGTTTTCGATTGAATTTACGCTCATTTTTAATTATACTTAAAGTAGTAGAATAGGAAAGGAGATAATAATATGCGTGAAACAAGAAATCTAGAGTTTAAAGAAACAATCACAAGTACTTTCTTGAAAACAGTTAGTGCTTTTTCAAATTATGATGGTGGAACAATCTTGTTTGGAATTGACGATGATGGCAATATTAAAGGTTTATCAGATCTAATCAAATCATGTTTAGATATTGAAAACAAAATCAATGATACTATTTCTCCACAACCAGATTATGTACTTGAACCAAATGAAGTAAACAAGACCATAAAACTTATTGTGAAAAGTGGATTACAGAAACCATACTTATATAAATCAAAAGCATATAAGCGTAATGATTCTGCGACTATAGAAGTAGATACATTAGAGTTTTCAAGGCTTGTGTTGGAAGGGAAAAATATTAGTTTTGAAGAACTACCATACAAAGATCAGAATCTTACTTTTCATTTCCTTGAAGAACAATTAGAAAAAACTGTTCAAATCAGTTCGTTTAATCTTGATACATTAAAAACTCTTAATCTCTATGACAATAATAATGGATATAATAACGCGGCTGGTTTACTAGCGGATAATAATGATTTCCCTGGAGTTGATATTATAAAATTTGGAGAAAATATTAGTGTTATTCAGAAAAGAATTACATTTAATCATATGTCTATTCTAGAAGTCTATAAGAAAACACTTGAGGTATTTAGAGATTATTATAGATATGAAGTGATAGAAGGACCTGAAAGAAAGAATGTAGAAAAGATACCAGAAGCAGCTTTTAGAGAAGCTATTGCGAATGGACTTATTCATAGGATGTGGGATGTGAATTCTCATATTAGAATATCTATGTTTGATAATCATATCGATATAGTGTCTCCAGGTGGATTGCCTTCGGGGATTTCTGAAGAAGAGTATTTGAATGGTAAAATATCTGTTTTAAGAAATAGAAATCTTGCGAATGTATTCTATCGATTAGGATTTGTAGAAATATTTGGAACAGGTATTACACGAATCAAACAATTATATGAAAGTAGTTTTGTGAAACCTCGTTTTGAAGTATCAGAAAATACTATAAAGATTGAATTGCCTGTTTTTGAAGATATTTCTGATTTAACAGATGATGAGCATCTTATTTTAAAAGCATTAAGTAAAACAGTCCTAAAATCTATTAGTGAAATAGTACCAAGTACACCTTTTGGTAAATCAAAAGTATCTTCTCTATTAAAAATATTAGAGAAAAAGGGAGTTATACTGATTCAAGGAAAAGGTAGATCTACAAAATATATAATAAAATAGAAAATCTAACGTAAAAAAAGCGAGTTTATGAATTACTCGCTTTTTTCTTCGACCATCTTTAAAATCTCATCTTTAAGTGTCTGAACCATATCTTCCTGTTTAACACGTTTTACAATCTCTCCATGCTTAATAAGAAGACCTTCACCAACACCACCTGCAATACCAATATCAGCATGACGTGCTTCTCCTGGACCATTTACTGCACAACCCATAATTGCGACTGTAATATCGAGATGAATATCCTTTAAGAAATCTTCCATCTCTTTAGCGATAGGAATCAAATCATACTGAATACGACCGCAAGTAGGACATGATACAAGAGTAGGGACACCCTTTAATAAACCTAATTCCTTTAATAGAATCTTAGCAACCTTAATTTCTTCTACAGGATCATCACTCAAAGATACTCTAATAGTATTTCCAATACCTTCATATAATAATGTACCAATACCTAAAGCAGACTTAATAGTGCCTCCTAAGGCAGTACCTGCTTCAGTGACACCTACATGTAAAGGGTAAGGAAATGTTTTAGATGCTAATTCATACGCTTTAATAGTCAACATTGTATTAGAAGACTTTAATGAAATAACGATATCATGGAAATCTAGATCCTCTAGAATCTTTACATGCTTCATTGCAGATTCAACCATACCTTCAGGTGTAGGTTCTCCATATTTCTCTAGAATTTCTTTTTCTAAAGAACCACCATTAACCCCTATTCTAATAGGGATATGTTTCTCTTTGCATGCATCTACAACTGCTTTTACCTTTTCGATAGAACCAATATTACCAGGATTAATACGTACCTTATCAATACCAGATTCTATGGCGATAAGAGCGAGCTTATAATCAAAATGAATATCAGCCACTAAAGGAATATGAATCCCTTTCTTGATCTCTTTAATTGCATAAGCATCCTCTTTATCAAATACAGCTACTCTTACAAGTTCGCAGCCGGCCTGTTCTAACGCATTAATCTGTTTAATAGTTGCTTCTACATTCTTAGTCTTTGTATTACACATAGACTGAATCACTACATGATTATTACCACCGATAGTTAAATTGCCTACCTGTACACTTCTTGTTTCTTCTCTTAACATATTTCTATACCTCGCACTTATATTTTAAGAAACTTACACCCTAAATGCAAGGCATAAGAAAACATCCAGCAAAATGCTGGATGTTTATGTTTCATATAGAAAACTCTATCAATTATCCGATTGAGTTAATTTTCTTCTGAAGTCTTGCTTTCTGTCTGCTAGCATAGTTCTTGTGATGGATATGCTTAGTTACAGATGCATCTAACTGTCTTGTGCAATCGCTAAATTCCTTAGCAGCAACTTCTTTGTCACCAGCTTCTACAGCGTTTAATACTTTCTTGATTGAAGTCTTTAAAGCGCTCTTTACTGCGTTGTTTGCTAATCTTTTTTCATTATCGTTTTTATAACGTTTAATCTGCTGTTTCATGTTTGCCATAATAATCTCACCTCGTTCTATAGTTTGCTGAACTATAATACCAAAAATGCTAGATGATTGCAATAGTTTTTTTGGTTTTTCCTGTGTGGTAGCACTTATAAAATGAGTATGTTATAATAAAAAAGACAATACAGGAGGAATTTTATGAGTAAAAAAATAGTTTTTATGGGAACTGCATCTTTTTCATTAAAAGTACTGCAGATGTTACTAGAAAATAAATATGATGTTGTGGGTGTTGTCACTCAGCCAGATCGTTATGTAGGAAGAAAGAAAGTACTCACTATGAGTGATGTGAAACAGGAAGCATTAAAACATGATATTCCTGTATTACAGCCGGAACGTATTAGAAATGATTATCAGGCAGTCTTAGATCTAAAGCCTGATTTAATTATTACTGCAGCTTATGGACAGATTGTCCCAACTGCTGTATTAGAAGCACCACGTTTAGGTTGTGTGAATGTACATGCGTCTTTATTACCACTTTATCGTGGTGGAGCACCAGTGCATCGCGCTATTATTGATGGTCGCAAAGAAACAGGTGTGACTATTATGTATATGGCAGAAAAGATGGATGCAGGTGATATTATCTCTCAAAAATCCACACCAATTACAGATGATGATAACTTAGAAATTGTATATGATCGTTTAACTGATATTGGTGCTGAATTATTAAAGGATACATTACCATCTATCTTTGATGAAACAAATGATAGAATTCCACAGAATCCTGAAGAAGTTGTTTATGCACCTATTATTAAGAGAGAAGATGAGAGACTTGATTGGAATAAGACAGCAAGAGAAATCTTTAATCATGTAAGAGGCTTATATCCTCATCCAGGTACATTTACAACTTATAATGGACAGGTTGTAAAAATCTATAAGGGTGAAATTCATAACTGCCCTAATGCTAAGGAACATCATAAAGATGAAAAGAACGGTACTATCGTTAAAATCTTTAAGGATGCAATCGGTGTAAAGGTAGAAGATGGTGTATTTATTATTACAGAGATACAGCTTTCTGGTAAGAAACGTATGTCTGTAAGGGATTATTTAAATGGTAAGAATATATTCGAGGTAGGAACTCAGTTTGAGTAGGTGACATTTATGAGAATGGTAGATCTTATTGAAAAGAAAAAAGATAATGTAGTATTAACTGATGAAGAAATTCATGAATTAATCCAGGGATATACAAAAGGTGATATTCCTGATTATCAGATGAGTGCTTTCTTGATGGCTGTTGTCTTTAATGGATTAACAGATCACGAAACAGCCCAGCTGACTTTAGAAATGATGCATAGTGGTGATGTGATTGATTTAAGTGGTATTCACGGTATTAAAGTAGATAAGCATTCTACTGGTGGTGTTGGTGATAAGACATCTTTAGTATTAGGTCCAATGGTAGCTGCATGTGGTGTACCAGTCGCTAAGATGAGTGGTAGAGGACTTGGACATACAGGTGGGACTCTAGATAAGATGGAGTCTATTCCAGGACTTAATGTTTATGTTAATGAAGAAGATTTTATTAAACAGGTGAATGATATTCATTTAGCTATTATTGGTCAGACAGCATCTCTTGATCCTGCAGATAAGAAGATGTATGCATTAAGAGATGTCACTGGAACTGTTCAGTCTATTCCTTTGATTGCTTCTTCTATTATGAGTAAGAAGTTAGCTGCAGGCAGTGATGCAATTTTACTTGATGTTAAATATGGTGATGGTGCTTTTATGAAGAACTTGGAGGATGCGAAGAAGCTTGCTCGTACAATGATCACAATTGGTCAGCATCTTCATAAGGATACAAGAGCCACTATTTCTAATATGTCCCAGCCTTTGGGCTATGCAATTGGTAATTCATTAGAAGTGAAAGAAGCGATTGCGACACTTAATGGCAATGGTCCTGAGGATTTATTAGAATTATGTTTAACTGCAGGAAGTACAATGTTGATGATGGCACAAAAGGCAGAAACAGTGACTGAAGCAAGAAAGATGCTAGAAGACGCCATTTCTTCTAAAAAAGCATTACATGCCTTAGAAGCAATGGTAAAAGCACAGGGTGGAGACAGCGATTATATTCTTTATCCTGAAAAGTTTACAGTAGCTGAACACATATTTGATGTTTATGCACCTGAAACAGGATATATTGAAGATCTAGAGGCATTAACTCTTGGACTAGTATCAATGCGTCTAGGCGGAGGAAGAGAAACAGTCGCAGATGAAATTGATCATAGCGTTGGTTTGATTCTACATAAGAAGATTGGTGATTATGTAGAACAGGGAGAACCATTAGTGACTGTTCATGATAATGGTAAATGGACACAAGAAAGAAAAGAAGAATTATTAAGTGCATTCCATTTTAGTAAAGAAAAGGTTGAAAAACCTATATTGATTGATGAGATTATGGAGTAATATATGAGTAAATTTTTATTTTTTGATATTGATGGTACATTAGTAGGAAAATCAAGACATGTAACAGAAAAAACAAAAGAAGCGATTCAAGCAGCAAAGGATGCAGGAAATAAAGTATTCTTATGTACAGGTAGAGCACCTACTTCTATTGTAGGTGATGTCAAAGCATTACCAATAGATGGTATTGTGGCAAGTGCAGGAGGATTTGTCCAGGTAGATGGAAAGTATATCTTTAAGAACTACATGGATCAATATACTCTTTCAGAAATGATGACACTCTTTGTGAATCATGGTGTCTTATTCTGTCTAGAAACTGAACATGCTATTTATCAGACACCAGGTGTGAATGAATTCTTTGACAAGAGACACAATAAGGAATTTGGGGATAATGTAGAATTACAGAGATTCTTTGAATTAAAACGTCAGGAAGAAAACCGTATTCCTGTCTCTCAATTTGATTTAGAAAAGACAGGTGTCACTAAGATTGGTTTTATTGCCCCTGATCCGATCGCTTTTTATGATTGTGTAAAGTATATTGCACCAATGTTTAATATTGTGACATTCTCTAAATATGAAGATGATTTCATTAATGGTGAAATCATCTTAAAGAACTGTACAAAAGCAGATGGTGTGAGACGTGTTGTAGATTATTATCATGGAGATATGAAGGATACAATCGGTTTTGGAGATTCTATGAATGATTTCCAAATGATTGATGCATGTGAAATTGGTGTCGTTGCAGAAAATGCGCCTGATAAATTAAAAGCTATTGGAACATGCTTCTTCAAGGACCCAGATGCTGATGGTTTAGCAGATGCAATTTATGAATTAAAATTAGATCAGTAGGAGAAAATTATATGAAGTATGAAATTAAAGGAAAACCACTTCCTGTCGCAATACTTCATCTAGATCAAGGTGAATCTATTTTGACAGATAGTGGCGCAATGGTATGGATGAAACCAGCCTTAACTATGGATACTGTATCAGGTGGTATGAAATCTCTATTTGGCCGTGCTTTTTCAGGAGAAACACTTTTCTTGAATAAATATACAGCGACACAGCCTAGTATGATTGCCTTAGGATCTTCTTTTCCTGGTGACATACTTGTGTATGATGTGAGCCAGGGAGATATTATTGTTCAGAAGTCTTCTTATCTTGCAAGTGAAGAAACAGTAAAAAGAGAAATCTCTTTTTCTAAAAAAGGTACAATAGGATTTTTTGGTGGCGAAGGGTTCATCATGAATAGATATTTTGGCTCAGGTTTACTATTTATTGAGATAGATGGTACAGCTATAGAATATGACCTTGAACCTGGTGAAGAGATGGTTGTGAATACAGGTAACCTTGTGGCAATGAGTTCATCTTGTCATATTGATGTTGTTTCTGTAAAAGGTATAAAGAATAAGTTTCTAGGAGGAGAAGGATTCTTTAACACAGTAGTCAAGGGACCAGGTCATGTAATTGTACAGACAATGCCTATTTCTACATTGGCTGAAAGCTTATCTGGTTTTATGCCTCAAAATGACTAAAAAGGATGTCGGCGACATCCTTTTTAAATACAATCCCAATTTGTTTGTTCGTCTTTATCAGTGATTTCTCTTATCACATGGCATGGATTACCTACGGCTACACTGTTACTAGGAATATCCTTTACAACAACACTACCTCCACCAATGACAACATTATCTCCGATAGTGACTCCAGGCATCACCTGAACACCTGCACCAATCCAGACATTGTTTCCTACCGTAATAGGATAAGCAAATTCAAGGCCTTGATTTCTACGTTTTGTATCAATTGGATGTCCTGCAGTATAAAAACCACAGTTAGGTGCGATAAAGACATTATCTCCAAAAGTTACTGGAGCACAATCAATAATGACAGTATTATGATTCGCAAAGAAGTTCTTTCCTACCTTGATGTTATAACCATAATCACACCAGAAAGATGCTAGAATCGATGCGGTATCATCTATTTGTCCAAGTAGTTCCTTTAATAGTTTCTTTTGATTCTCTACATCAGAAGGCATCATATGATTAAATTTAAAACATAAATCTTTTGCGATTGTTCTTTCTTTAAGTAGATCTTCATCATTGTTGGCGTCATACAACATTTCTTTCAACATTTTCTCTTTTTCAGTCATAATCTTTCTCCTTACCTATATCATAATAATATGGTTAATATATCAATTAAACGTTTTTATTAGAAAAAACTGTTTAAATAGAGGGGCTGTGATATAATAGATAGGAATTAAAACAAGTTTATAAAGAAGGAGCTCACCATGAAAAAATTCATTATTGATCCAATGGACTTATCTGTTGAAGAAATTGATGATTTAATCGCACTCGCAAACGATATCATCAAAGACCGTACACGTTATCAGGACGTATGTGCACATAAGATTCTTGCAACACTATTCTTCGAACCTAGTACACGTACAAGACTATCTTTTGAAAGTGCTATGTTATCACTTGGAGGAAAGGTATTAGGATTCCCAACTGCAAACGTATCTAGTGCTTCTAAGGGAGAAACAGTATCAGATACAATTCATGTAGTTAGCGGCTATTGTGATATTATCGCAATGCGTCATCCAAAGGAAGGTGCTCCAGTTGTGGCTTCATCAACATGCACTGTACCTTTAATTAATGCAGGTGATGGAGGACATAATCACCCTACTCAGACATTAACTGACTTATTAACTATTCAGAGAGAAAAAGGCACTTTAAAGAACCTTACAGTAGGTTTCTGTGGTGACTTGAAGTTTGGACGTACAGTTCATTCATTATTAAAAGCAATGTCACGTTATGAAGGTACTAAGTTTGTATTTATCTCTCCAGATGAATTAAAACTTCCTGAATATTTAAAAGAAGACATTCTTGATCCAATGGGTATTGAATATAAAGAAGTACGTAGTATGGAAGAAGTCATGCCAGAATTAGATATTCTTTATATGACAAGAGTACAGCAGGAACGTTTCTTCAATGAACAGGATTATATCCGTTTAAGAGATACTTATATCTTGGATGAAGAAAAATTGCAGGCTGCAAAGAAAGATATGATTATTATGCATCCACTTCCACGTGTCAATGAAATCAAGACTGAAGTCGATGCAGATCCAAGAGCTGCTTATTTCAGACAGGCTCATAATGGACGTTTTATCCGTATGGCATTGATCTTAAGCTTATTAGGATTACAGAATGAGGTGGAAAGATTATGAGAATAGACAGTATTAAAAATGGTATTGTGATTGACCATATTGCAGCTGGTAAAGCAAAAGAAGTATATGATGCTCTTGATCTAGGTAAGTTAGATTGTCAGGTTGCAATCATCATGAATTGCCGTTCTAATAAGATGGGTAAGAAAGACATCATCAAGATTGATAACGATTTTGATGTTGATTTAGATGTATTAGGTTATATTGATCCTAATATTACTGTTTCTATTATTAAGAATGGTGAAACAGTAGAAAAGAAGAAATTACAGCTTCCAGAAAAAATCATTAATGTGGCTAAATGTAAGAACCCAAGATGTATTACATCTGTAGAAAGAGATTTAGATCAGGTGTTCTATCTTGCAAATAGAGAGAAACGTATCTATAGATGTTATTATTGTGAATCCAAGGCTGAGAAGAAGGACTAAGTCCTTCTTTTTTTATAATTTAATATTTGATAGCATACTATTGACATTGGATTGAAAGTGTACTATCATTCTAATGCGCAGAAGGAGGTAAACTGATGAGAGAAAGTGAAGCAGTAGGCTATATTAAGCATATTAATGACTGTTTAAAGAAGCGTGCAAATAATTCTTTAAGAAAAGAAGGATTAACTTTAATGCAGTCCCATGTTTTATTGAAATTACAGGACGCACCTGATCAGAGAATGACCTTTAAGGAGATTGAGAAGGATTTACATGTAGCTCAATCAACAACTGCGGGACTTCTTAGAAGACTTCAGGAAAAGAATCTGATTGATTGTTGTGATGATCCGAAGGATAAGCGAATTAAAATTGCCTGTTTATCACAAAAAGGTGAAAGCCATTGTGCACAAGTAAGACATAATATAGCGCAGGCAAATCGTTTGATGGTGAGTGGGTTAACACAGGAAGAAATTGATACTTTAGCTGATCTTCTTAGTAAAGTCTATTCAAATCTAGAAAATGAATGAAAGGGGAAAAAATATGAATATTATTCGTGTGCTTAAGAAAAGTATTCGTGAATACAAGAGAGATTCAATTTTGACACCTGTTCTTGTGGCTTTTGAAGCATTAGTAGAATGTATTATTCCATTAATGGTCGCAAATCTAGTCAATAGAATGCAGAATGGTTGTGATCTCTCTGTTATTATGAAATATGGTGTGATACTTATTATCATGGCCTGTTTCTCACTCCTATTTGGGGCTCTTGCAGGTATTAAAGCAGCCAATGCTTCAGCTGGTTTTGGTAAGAACTTACGTAAAGACTTGTTTGTTGCAGTTCAGAACTTCTCATTTGAAAACATTGACCGTTTTAGTGCATCTTCACTTGTAACTCGTATGACAACTGATGTCACTAACGTTCAGATGGCTTATATGATGATTATTCGTACAGTTGTACGTGCTCCACTTATGTTGATCTTCTCATTGGTCATGGGATTTATTATGGGTGGTCGACTTGCGTTGATTTTCTTATTTACTATTCCAGTACTTGGTATTGGTTTAGGACTTGTTATTAAGAAGACAATGCCTTTATTTAGAAAAGTATTTAAGAAATACGATAACTTAAATAATTCAGTACAGGAAAATATCAACGGTATTAGAGTTGTAAAATCATTTGTACGTGAAGACTTTGAAAAGAAGAAATTCAATGAAGCTGCAGAAGATGTTTGTGGTGATTTCACAAGAGCTGAAAAGATTCTTGCCTTAAATAACCCAATGATGCAGTTCTGTCTTTATGTTGTAATGATCTTCGTACTTACTTTTGGTTCTTATTTGGTTGTTAATTTTGGTGGTAATATCATCCAGGTTGGACAGTTATCTTCATTACTTACTTATAGTTTCCAGATTCTTATGAGTTTGATGATGTTATCAATGATCTTTGTAATGGTGACTATCTCTATTGAATCATGTGAACGTATTGTTTCTGTATTAGAAGAAAAACGTACTATTTCTAATCCAAAAAATCCTATTTATGAAGTAAATGATGGTTCTATTGATTTTGATAATGTATCATTTAAATATTCTAAGCGTGCTGATCGTTATGCTCTTGAAAATATTAATCTACATATTAAATCAGGACAGACTATTGGTGTTCTAGGAGGAACAGGTTCTTCTAAAACATCACTTGTTAACCTTATTTCACGTCTATATGATGTGACTGAAGGTGAAGTTAAAGTCGGTGGTGTAAATGTAAAAGACTATGACTTAGTCACTTTAAGAGATGCAGTCTCTGTTGTATTACAGAAGAATGTCTTATTCTCTGGTTCTATTAAAGAAAACTTACGCTGGGGTAATAAAGATGCCACAGACGAAGAAATAGAAGAAGCATGTCATCTTGCATGTGCTGATGAATTTATTGAACAGTTCCCAGATAAATATGATACACATATTGAACAGGGTGGTACTAACGTTTCTGGTGGTCAGAAACAGAGATTATGTATTGCACGTGCATTACTTAAGAAACCTAAAATTTTAATTCTTGATGACTCTACAAGTGCTGTAGATACTAAAACAGATGCTATTATTAGAGCGGGATTTAAGAAGTTTATTCCTGAAACTACAAAAATCATCATTGCACAAAGAGTTTCAAGTGTACAGGATGCAGATCAGATTATTATCATGAATAATGGTTCTGTTGAAGCAATCGGTACTCATGATGAACTTCTTGCATCAAATCCAATTTATCAAGAAGTATACTATTCACAAAACAAGGGAGGTGAACAGGATGAAAAATAATCGTGGTAATAAGAAGAACACATTTACACGTCTCATTAAAACACTCTTTGAATTCTATCCTGTTCTTCTACCTATTATTATTGCATTAATTCTTTTTAACTCAGTCGTCAGCTCTATTCCATCAATATTTATGCAGAATATCATTGCTGTTATTGAAAAATACTGGCGTACAAAAGACTGGCTACATGCTAAGCCTGAAGTATTATCATTTGTAACTGTATTACTTATTCTTTATATTCTTTCATTAATTGCTTCATTTACATACAACCGTTTAATGGCTGTAGTCACTCAGGGTTCATTAATGAAATTCAGAGAAAAGATGTTTGCTAGAATGGAAAGTCTTCCAATCCGTTATTTTGATACAAATGCACATGGTGATATCATGTCTATTTATACAAATGATACTGATACATTAAGACAGCTTATTTCTCAGTCATTACCTGCATTGATGCAGACTTCTATTGTACTTCTAACAGTATTTTGTATCATGATCTACTATAGCTTCTGGTTAACAGGGGTTGTATTAATTGGCTGTGTTATCATGTTCTTTATTACTAAGAATTTTGGTTCTAAGAGTTCAAGATTCTTTATTAAACAGCAGCAGACTCTTGGTGCAACTGAAGGTTATATCGAAGAAATGATGAATGGGCAGAAGGTTATCAAAGTATTTAACCATGAAGAAGATGCAATCGAAGGGTTTGATAAAGTAAACAATGCTTGGTTTGAAGCATCTAGAAAAGCCAATACATTTGCGAATATCTTGATGCCTGTTCTTCATAACATGGGTAATATTCTTTATGTATTAATTGCCTTAACAGGAGGTGTTCTTCTTTATCTGAAGACACCAAATGTATCTTTATCTGGTATGGCACTTAATATTTCTATCGTTGTTCCATTCTTGAATATGACTAAGCAGTTCACTGGTCAGATTGGTCAGATTTCTCAGCAGATCAACTCTGTTGTTATGGGTCTAGCAGGGGCTAGTCGTATCTTTGGATTATTAGATGAAGAACCTGAATTTGATGAAGGTTATGTTACTTTAGTGAATGCTAAAGAAGAAAATGGTGAATTATTAGAAACAACTGAACGTACTGAAATGTGGGCATGGAAACATCCACATGAAGATGGTACTGTGACTTATACAAGACTTGAAGGCGATGTAGAAATGCATGATGTAGATTTCGCTTATAATCCTAATAAGATGATTCTTCATAACATCACATTATATGCAAAGCCTGGTCAGAAAGTAGCCTTTGTAGGGGCTACTGGTGCTGGTAAGACAACTATTACTAATCTTATTAACAGATTCTATGATATTGAAGATGGTAAGATCAGATATGATGGTATCAACATCAATAAGATCAAAAAGCCTGATTTAAGAAGATCACTTGGTATTATCTTACAGGATACAAACCTCTTTACTGGTACAGTTATGGATAATATCCGTTATGGTTATCTAGAAGCGACTGATGAACAATGTATTGAAGCTGCAAAGCTTGCTGGTGCTGATGATTTCATTACTCGTTTACCAGATGGTTATAACACAATGTTGACTGGTAATGGGGCAAGTTTATCACAAGGTCAGAGACAGCTTATTGCGATTGCAAGAGCTGCGGTGGCAGATCCACCTGTTATGATCATGGATGAAGCAACATCTTCTATTGATACACGTACAGAAGCGATTGTACAAAAGGGTATGGATGCTTTAATGAAGGGTCGTACTGTATTTGTTATTGCACATAGATTGTCTACTGTACAGAATTCAGATGTTATCATGGTATTAGATCATGGTCATATTATTGAACGTGGGTCTCATGAGGACTTAATTAAACAGAAAGGTCAGTATTATCAGTTATATACTGGAGCATTCGAATTAGAATAAAAAGTATGTCTTAAAGGCAACTCAATAAGGAATTTATAATCCTATAAAATATCGACATAGTCGTAATCATCGGCTATGTCGTTTTTATATTACTTGTAATATGTACTTCTTAATGAAGGTTTTAATGATTTCTGCATTTAGTTATTTGATAACTGTAAAGGTGTTAACCGATTATAGGAAAGTGTCTGTATCCCCAAATGTACATTACTATACTGATATTTATACTGGAGATCTTGTGCAGCAAACAAGTACAATTTGGAAGTCATAGAGAAGCAGATGTTAGAAACATCGGTAAATTTTAAGAACAAATTGGACTTATGTGGCTTGCAGAAACTTACGAACATACTTGATTACAACAGGACTAACGATTGCCAATCCGACTACGCTTATGCTTATTACAGCATAACGGATTTCGATTTGACAATACTCCTGATTTATGCACTTATAATTTCTGTCCATAGCGTCTAGCTTTTCTTGGGTGGTCATGGTATTGTCTGACTCAATTAATTTTTGCTTTGCTATGTATTTCTCTTTTGATGTGCTTCTGGCATCGATTTCTGTATCATAAATCATTTGAAGGATCTTAGATTTGACAATGCTCTGTAAGGTGTCATGTTCATTGATAGTCTGGTTTGAATTATTTTTTTTCATTTTTTTCATTGGTTATCTCCTTTGTTTCTCTATTGACAATTCATATTTTAAGGCCTATGCTGATAAATGTAAATATCATATGAGATATACATATGATGTAATTAGGAATAAAGAAAGGAATGAAATATACTACGAATAATATAAAAGATAACAGAGCGAAATGCTGGTGTAATCGCCTGAGTAAATTGATGAAAGAAGGCAATTACACACAAAAGACTTTTTTGAAAGAGTACAAGGAAAAATATGGTGGTGGAACACAGGCGAATATCAGTAGATGGTTGCGTGTGGGAAGTAAGATTGAAAATGGAAAGACTATCGGTTTCCCATCATATGAAACAATGCTGAATTTGGCTGACTTTTTTGGCGTATCAGTGGGATATCTCACAGGAGAAACTGATTATGAATCATTTGAGATGGAAAAGGCATGTGAGTTTTTAGGGTTAGAAGAAGATGGCGTAAAAGCAATTAAAGGAATCACTTCTGGAGAGAGCGTAGGTCATCTTGGAAAATATAAGGCTGATGAGTACAAATCAGTACTTCGATACATTTTAACAGCAAGCAGCTTTACTGATTTTATTAAAGAAGCTAGGGAGTATGCGGAAAATATCTATCGGAAGAAGCATCCTATATCTCACATGGATAGAGCGACTGCTAAAATAAACAAAGATGTACTCACAGTAGCTTTAGAGTGCATGGATTATCAGTATATCTCTGATGATGAATATGGTGTTACTGAAGATTTTAAGAAAAATAATGTCGAGCCTACAGAGGAGCTTTTGGAAGCAATCAAGGTGTTGAAAGATGCGATTGATGAGGATTTCTGTGAAAAACAGAATCGAGAACAAAGTGTTAAACTTTCTGAATATGAGCTTCAGAAAATATATTTTGAAATCATAAAAGAGTTAGTAAAAGAAGAGAATTTACCGGACATGACAATTCCAATGTACGATGATAAAGACTAGATTGAGTTAAAGCAGAAGAGAACAAAATAAAAAAACAGCCTCACTACAGGAGTGAAAACCAGTGGTAGGGCTGTACTTTTATGCTTTGATTTCCTGACCGTTTTAGAAGGTCTCGAGGAAGGTATTTGTATTCATCTGTTGCATCTGCTGTAGGTCGTCCATGAGCTATTCGAACTATGCTTTCGATTTGTTGAATTTTGTCGAAGGACTATCGTAGCATTTCTGGTATTCGATCTGGTCTAGGTATGCGATAGTCTTTATAGTGAGGTGCAGATATGTTTACCTTTTTACGATAGGTGGCATAAATCATATATTTCTTATAATGACTTAACCTTCACCTCTGGCCTGAACTATATTTCTCAATACGTAATTGAAATATCTGTTTTGAAATCTGCAGATTAAAATTTCGGGATAAAATATAGAATCTGGCAAGTCACGATGACCATAGGATGGGTGGTATAAATATTTACAAATTTATGTTATAATTTTGCTATATTTTAGAAAATAAAAAGGAGATGCTAATGATACTTCCAGAAGTAATTAAAAGACTCAGAATAAACGCTGTTTTCTGACACTGGAAGACTTTGCTGAGAAATTAGGTGTAGCATTCTCTACTGTGAATCATTGGGAACACGGTAAATCCAAACCAAACTTATTGCGATGAAAAATATAAAAGCCTTTTGTGAGTACAACGATATTCCGCATACAGATATTGAGGACGCATGGCTAAACTATAAAGTTGGAGGAAAAAATAATGGTTGATACAAAGAAAGAACAGGAACGTGACGAACTTCACCGTGCAATATGGGCAATTGCAGATGAACTCCGTGGTTCTGTTGATGGATGGGACTTTAAGAACTATGTTCTTGGCACAATGTTCTATCGTTATATATCAGAGAATCTGACAAGTTATATTAATGATGGAGAAATAGAAGCTGGAAATACAGACTTTGATTTTGCTCAGATGTCAGATGAAGATGCTGAAGAAGCAAGAGAAGGACTTGTTGAGGAAAAAGGATTCTTTATTCTTCCAAGTGAACTTTTTGCTAATATAAAAAAGAAAAGCAATGCAGATATGGAATGGGCAAAGGCTCATCTTAATGAAAAGCTTGAGGAGATATTCCGTCATATCGAGGAATCATCACAAGGCAGTGAGGCTGAAAGTGACCTTGCTGGATTGTTTGATGATTTTGATGTAAACAGCAATAAACTTGGTTCCACTGTTGCCAAGAGAAATGAGAAACTAGTAAAGCTATTAAATGGTGTGGCGGATATGAATCTTGGTTCTGTACAAGACCACGATATTGATGCCTTTGGTGATGCTTACGAGTATCTGATGACTATGTATGCATCTAACGCAGGGAAATCAGGTGGTGAGTTCTTTACCCCTGCTGATGTATCAGAACTCCTTACTCGTCTAGGTACTGTTGGCAAAACAGAAGTCAATAAGGTATACGATCCAGCTTGTGGAAGCGGGTCTCTATTATTGAAATCTCTGAAAATTCTTGGTAAGGAAGGTGTGCGTAATGGTTTTTACGGACAGGAAGTCAATATCACAACCTATAACCTTTGCCGTATTAATATGTTCCTGCATGATGTAGGATTTGATAAATTCGATGTTGCCTGTGAAGATACACTTACAGCACCTCAGCATTGGGATGATGAGCCGTTTGAACTTATCGTTTCAAATCCGCCCTATTCTATAAAGTGGGCAGGTTCTGATGATGCAACTCTTATTAATGATCCAAGATTTGCACCAGCAGGTGTACTTGCACCAAAGAGTAAGGCGGACCTTGCGTTTATCATGCACAGTCTTTCTTGGCTTGCAAGCAATGGTACAGCTGCAATCGTATGCTTTCCAGGTATTATGTATCGTGGTGGAGCAGAAAAGAAAATCCGTCAATATTTAATAGACAACAACTTTATTGATTGTATTATTCAGCTTCCAAGCAATCTGTTCTTTGGAACATCTATTGCTACCTGTATTATGGTAATGAAGAAGAATAAGACAGATAACCGTACTCTATTCATTGATGCAAGCAATGAGTGTGTGAAGGTAACCAACAACAATAAATTGACTCCTGAAAATATCGACAGAATTGTTGATATCTTTACAAAGCGTGAGGAAGTGGAATACATTGCGCATCTTGCTTCTTATGATGAAGTAAAAGAAAATGATTTCAATCTTTCTGTATCTACCTATGTGGAAGCTAAGGATACCAGAGAGAAAATCGATATTGTAAAGCTTAATGCAGAGATTAAAGAAATCGTTGCTCGTGAGCAGGTTCTTCGTGATGAGATTGACAAGATCATTGCAGAAATCGAGGTACAGTAAATGAGCAGATTAGATGAATTGATTTGGGAATTGTGTCCTGATGGGGTTGAATATAAAAAACTGAAGGATGTCTGCGAATATGTTGACTATAGGGGAAAAACACCCCCAAAAAGTGATAAAGGAGTATTTTTGGTAACAGCAAAAAATATTCGAAAAGGATATATAGACTACGAAAAATCGCAAGAGTATATTCCAATCGAAGATTTTGAAAATGTTATGAGACGGGGAAAAGTAAAAAAGGGAGATATCCTGATTACAACAGAAGCACCTTGTGGAAATGTTGCTATGGTTGATCGTGAAGATATTGCATTGGCACAGCGTGTAATAAAATATCGATGCACCAGCGAAATTATTCCGGGATTTTTACTGCATACCTTATTGGGAAAAAGTTTTCAAAATCAATTAGAACGTGCTTCTACTGGCGGTACAGTAAAAGGAATTAAAGGAAGTAAATTGCATGAACTTATGCTCCCTGTACCTCCATTGGAAGTACAACGTGAAATAGTCCGTATATTGGACTCTTTCACGTTACTTACAGCTGAGCTTACAGCTGAGCTTACAGCTCGTAAGAAGCAGTACGAATTTTATAGGGATGATTTACTCACATTTTCTAATGAAGTGGAGTTTAAATTATTTGGAGAATTATTTGATGTAAGAAATGGTCTGAATAAAGGAAAAGAATTTTTCGGACATGGTTCTCCAATTATAAACTTCACGGATGTTTATAATAACAGATGGCTTACAAAAGATTCATTTGCAGGAACTGTAGAGGTAACTCTAGATGAAATTGAACGCTATGGTGCTAAAAAAGGCGATATTTTCTTCACAAGGACTTCTGAAACTAAAGAAGACATCGGAATGGCATGCACTCTCATTGATGATGTTGAGAATTGTGTATTTAGTGGTTTTGTACTAAGAGCACGCCCTAAGACAGAGTTATTATTGCCAAAGTTCTGTGCTTATTATTTTTCAAGTACTGCAGTTAGAAATACTATTGTAAGATATGCATCATTCACCACGAGAGCAACAACTACAGGAGAAAAATTATCTAAAATCCTTGTGCCAATTCTATCGAAAGAGAAACAGAAAAAGATTGTTTATGTGTTAGATAATTTCAATGCTATTTGCTCTGATCTAAACATTGGTCTTCCTGCTGAGATTGAAGCACGTCAAAAACAATACGAATATTATCGCGATGCACTATTGACATACGCTGCAACTGGCACGATAATCACTCAGACAGACAGACAGACAGACAGACAGACAGACAGACAGACAGACAGACAGACAGACGAGCTTAATGCGTTAATCAAGCTTTGTCAATATGTATTTGGTGTCGTATTTGTAAAGCTTTCTGATATTGCTACAATCACACGAGGTGGTAATTTCCAGAAGAAAGACTTTACAGATAAAGGAGTTCCTTGTATTCATTATGGTCAGATGTATACACACTTTGGTGTCTATGCAACCCAAACCCTAAAGTGGATTAGTGAAGGAGTAGCTAAAAAATCAAAGAAGGCCGCTAAAAATGATATCGTAATGGCTGTTACAAGTGAGAATGTAGAAGACGTCTGCAAATGCACTGCATGGCTAGGTAATGAAGATATTGCAGTCAGTGGTCACACTGCTATCATTCATCATAATCAGAATGCAAAGTATCTATCATATTACTTCCACTCTGCTATGTTCTTTGTTCAAAAGAAACGTTTAGCACATGGAACAAAAGTAATTGAGGTGACACCAAATGCATTAAATGATATCTTAATCCCACTTCCATCTCTGAATGAACAGGAACGCATTGTAGGTATCCTCGATAGATTTGATGCTTTCTGCAATGACCTGAGCAGTGGTCTTCCGACTGAGATTGAAGCAAGACAGAAACAATATGAATATTACAGAGATAAATTACTTGACTTTAAGAAGTTAGAAAAATAAACACGAAAGAGGTGATGCATGTGCCTTATTTTAATATCGTAGCTGAAACAAATGAGAATACGGTTGTAACAGAATACGAACCTGTGAAGGTTCGTGCTGACCAATATCAAAGTGAGGCTGCATTGGAGAAAGAATTTATCCGTATGCTTTGTGAGCAAGGTTACGAATATCTTTCTATCCATACCGAAAAGGATTTGATTACAAATCTTAGAACAAAGTTGGAGGAACTGAATAACTATAAATTCACAGATACCGAATGGCATCAGTTCTTCCATTCTGCTGTGGCAAATCCGAATGAGCATATCGTAGAAAAGACGCGCAAAATCCAAGAGGATAATGTGCAGGTTTTAAAGCGTGACGATGGTTCATCTAAGAACATCACACTGATTGATAAGCAGAACATCCATAACAATCGTTTGCAGGTCATCAACCAATATGTAATTGGTAAGAAAGATGGTGCAAACTATGATAATCGATATGATGTCACTGTACTTGTCAATGGGCTTCCTTTGGTTCACATAGAACTGAAACGCAGAGGTGTTGCTATCCGTGAAGCTTTCAATCAGATCAACAGATATCAGCGTGACAGTTTCTCAGCAGGCTGTGGACTTTATGAGTATGTACAGATATTCGTTATTTCCAATGGAACTAATACTAAGTACTACTCTAACAGCACACGTTACAACGCTATCAAGGACACCAATGCATCTAAGGGTAAGAAAGGTAAAACAAGCAACAGTTTTGAGTTCACATCATTCTGGGCAGATGCCAATAACAGAGTTATTCCTGATTTAATTGATTTTACAAAGACTTTCTTTGCTAAACATTCCATCCTCAATATACTTACGAAGTATTGTATCTTTACTTCTGAGAATATGCTGATGGTCATGCGTCCATATCAGATTACAACCACAGAGCGTATTATCAATCGAATTGAGATTGCGAATAACTATAAAAAATACGGAACTGTAGCAGGTGGAGGATATATATGGCACACCACTGGTTCTGGTAAAACATTAACTTCTTTTAAAACGGCAAGACAGGCTTCTTTGCTTCCGTTTATTGATAAGGTGCTTTTTGTTGTTGACCGTAAAGACTTGGATTATCAAACAATGAAGGAATATGACCGATTTGAAAAAGGTGCTGCTAACAGCAACACCTCAACGGCTGTATTAAAGAAACAGCTAGAAAATCCAAATATTAAAATTATTATCACAACGATTCAAAAACTGGCTACTTTTATCAAGAAAAATCCAGGACATGAAGTATATCAGAAACATGTGGTAATCATCTTTGATGAATGTCACAGAAGCCAGTTCGGAGACATGCATTCTGCGATTGTAAAGAACTTTAAGAAATATCACCTTTTCGGATTTACTGGTACACCGATATTTTCGACAAATGCAGGGGGTGGTAAAAAAACTGAGTTTTTTACCACTGCACAAACATTTGGGGATCAGCTTCATACATACACCATCGTAGACGCTATAAATGATAAAAATGTACTTCCATTCCGTATTGACTACATCAAGACAATGGATGTTGATGAAGATATCGATGACGAGATGGTATGGGATATTAATCGTGAAAAGGCCATGATGGCTCCACAGAGAATCAGCCTTGTAACAAAATATATCCTTGATCATTTTGATCAAAAAACCTATCGTGGTGACAAAACCTACGTTTATAACACGCTTATGAATGTTGAGGAGGTTGCATCAGCTAACAGAGGTGCTGTGGAAGAAATCAAGGAAAAACAACGTGTAAGTGGTTTTAACTCCATCTTTGCTGTTGCTTCTGTTCCTATGGCAAAACTATATTATGAAGAATTCAAAAAGCAGATGGCATCTGATCCTACTAAGAAATTGCGTATTGCAACAATCTTCAGCTATGGTGCTAACGAGGAAGAATCTGATGGTATCCTTGATGAGGAGAATTCTGAGGATACATCAGCACTTGATAAACCTTCTCGTGACTTCTTGGAAGATGCCATTAAAGATTATAATGAAATATTCCATACAAACTACGATACTTCAAGCGATAAATTTCAAAACTATTATAAAGATGTATCCCTTCGTATGAAGAACAAGGAATTGGATCTACTTATCGTAGTCAATATGTTCCTAACAGGCTTTGATGCTACTACACTGAACACTTTGTGGGTTGATAAGAACCTTAAGATGCATGGACTGATTCAAGCTTTTTCAAGAACAAATAGAATACTTAATTCCATCAAGACATTTGGTAATATTGTATGTTTTAGAAATCTTCAAAAGCGTGTAGATAGTGCGATATCCTTGTTCGGAGATAAGAATGCCGGAGGTGTCGTTCTACTGAATAGCTTTAAAGATTACTATTATGGCTATAAGTCTGTAGACGGAAAGCAGATGCCTGGTTATGCAGATATGATGGAAGAACTCGAAGAAAAGTTTCCACTGTCAGAACCGCAGATTGTTGGAGAACAGAATCAGAAAGATTTCATCTCTCTCTTTGGTGCGATTCTTCGAATGCGTAACTTGTTATCTTCATTTGATGAATTTGTAGGAAAAGAACTTATTACAAAACGAGACTTACAGGATTATCTTGGAAGATACCAAGACCTTCGCAATGAATGGAAACGCAGACGTGAGCAAGGCGAAAGCACAGATATTATTGATGATATTGTCTTTGAGGTAGAACTCATCAAGCAGATAGAAATTAATATTGACTATATCCTTATGCTCGTAAAGAAGTATCACGACGCGCATTGTGAGGATAAGGAAGTACTTATTACCATAAATAAGGCGATTGATGCCAGTCCTGAACTTCGTAGCAAGAAAGCACTCATTGAAACCTTTATTGCCGGAATCAACGAAGTGGATGATATCATAGCTGAATGGCATGATTATGTTGTTGCTAAGCGTGAAGAGGACTTGGAAAATATTATAAAAGAAGAGAAGCTAAAGCCAAAAGAAACGAGAAAGTTCTTGGAGAACGCATTCCGTGATGGAGAAATCAAGACTGCTGGAACTGATATTGATAAACTGATGCCACCTGTGTCACGATTTGGTGGAGACAAACGTGCTGAGAAGAAGCAAGGCGTTATAAGCAAGCTGAAGACATTCTTTGAGAAGTATTTCGGTATTGGTGGCTCTGCATCATTCACAGAAGAACAAAAGCTATTTACTTATAATACATCAGCTGAACCAGCCATGATGGTTGCAGATAATAAAGTACCATATAATACAAAATAAGAAAAAGACCACACTGAGCAGTTTATACTCTAGTGTGGTTATTTTATTTTGAGTTTCGTTTATAGGCTTCATTAAAAATTAATCGTTATATTCGGTAATCCCTTACTTACACTCAATAATATGCTGTCTTATTGTATCTAAGATATTATGAATGATTTGATGAGCATCTTCATGATAGTAAAGATACAATGAAGATGTCTTATTTGTAGGGGAAGAAGATAAGTACTTACAATAAGGACTCTGATTCATAAACTTCTGTAAGATGACATAACCTTCTTTCATACAGGCTTTTAAAAGTAATTGTTCTGTTTCTGTATCCATATTTTCATACTCTGTAGATGTATCATAGAGTAATGGAAGAGATTCTAAAGAAGTATCTTTATGATAATACTTGACGAGAGGGTATGTTTTTAATAAAAGAGAGGGGCCTTTTAGGGCATTATTTTCCATCATGATAATAAGATCCAGCTCTCTCTCATTAAACATTTGAATAAGCTCTATTCGTCTATAAGCACGATACTTTAATTCCATTTTACCTCATGTTTTTTATGGTTTTCTCTCCAAAATACAGTGAAAAACGGTTGAATTGCACCACCTATTTTGATTTGCCTGATTTCTTGGCACCGTTTTGGCACCGGAGAATACTCAAACCGATTCTCTTCTGTAGATACTAGATACTTCTCTACCAACTTTATATTGCACCGTAATTTTAAACTATTACAATCGAAACATGGGTGCTACCCTAACGGTAGGCGGTTAGTCCTTCTCCAGAGGGACTGTGACCCTCTGATTACATAGAAACCTGTAAAGGAATCCAGTGGAAAGGAGGGCTAAGCCAATGAATATTATTGACTTCATAGCAGTAGTGTGCTTCGGCTTAACCTGCTTTAGTATCGGATATACATTAGGCAAAGATAATCATAAACCACAAAAACAACCGCCCTAGTCTGGTAAACTAAGCGGTTATCTTTGATGATATTCTAAATAGTAAAACGGGCTAACCGTCTATCGGTAGCACTCTTTTTCTATAATCATATTATCACGCATCTGTGAAAATATCAAAAAGTTCTTTTTCCATAGTATGTAATACGAATTTGAAAATACTTATAAGCCGAAAAAATACACCAGTACCAGTTTGATCACAGCAGCTACACCAAAAGCTACAACTGCAGTTACAACAAATTGCATAGGTTTTGGGAAATTTTCGAACACAAAAACTTTCCTACTCTTGCTTCGCATCTTGCTTAAAGATCCTGTTGTAAATGCTGCCATCATTATGACTGACACAGATACCAAGGTCTCACAATAGGCGGCAAGCTTTCCTAACACATCATTATACATGTATGCACCTGTTTCATGCAGAATCCAATATAGAACCAATGCACAAACTCCCATGACACTTTGGAGCTTCATTTCCTTAAAAATCTTCTCTTTCTCTGTAGTTGCATAATCAGACATTGTCTTAGCAATTTTTCTTTCTTTTTCGTTCATTATCTCGCTTTTCCTTTCTCCACTGATAATCTCAGGAATGCTGATATCATAATAATCTGCAATATCCACAAGAATACTGATATCCGGCATATTGTTTCCGCTTTCCCTTAGTTAAAGATATGAACCCTCTTTATCAATCTACTTTTCCAA
>OGOZ01000196.1_pt1 | contig 43669 bp, 49 predicted proteins | sample 1552801 | NCBI WGS metagenome assembly OGOZ01 (sample SAMEA2580196, study PRJEB22360) | human gut metagenome | biome: human gut; feature: human-associated habitat; material: faeces | place: Denmark | collected 2008/2010 | reverse complement strand
GTAAGTAAATGTGCCTTTTCGGTATCACGAAGCTGTATGGTAAGAATGTCCATGAGCCGCTTCTGCAACTCCGGCTTTTCTACCGGGAACATGATTTCCACACGGCGCTCCAGGTTTCTCGGCATCCAGTCTGCACTGGCGCAGTAAAATTCCGGCTTGCCGTCATTTTCAAAATAAAAAATCCGGCTGTGTTCAAGGAAGTTCCCCACAATGGAACGGACACTGATCCGCTCCCCGATCCCCGGTAGTCCTACACGGACACAGCAGATTCCACGCACGATCAGGTCAATCTTTACGCCGGCTTCCGCCGCTTCATAGAGGGCTGCAATGATATCCTTATCGCAAAGGCTGTTTACCTTGGCAATGATATGTCCTTTTTCACCGGCTTTGGCATGCTTCATTTCCCTCTCGATGAGATAAAGGAAACGATCCTTTAACCATAGTGGGGCAAGGGATAGCTTATTCCAGCTTAGCGGCTCGGAATAGCCGGAAAGCATATTGAATACCGCGGTTGCATCCTCCCCGATCGAAGGATTGCAGGTGAGCAGTCCCATGTCGGTGTAAAGCTTTGCAGTCGCATCGTTATAGTTACCGGTTCCTAAATGCACATATCTGCGGATACCGTCTTCTTCCCGCCGTACCACAAGCGTGATCTTACTGTGGGTCTTTAAGCCGACAAGACCATAGATAACATGACAACCTGCCTTCTCTAACATCTTTGCCCATACAATGTTATTCTCTTCATCAAAACGTGCCTTTAATTCCACAAGCACAGAAACCTGCTTGCCGTTTTCTGCCGCCTGGGCAAGTGCTGCGATGATCGGTGAGTTGCCGCTCACACGGTAGAGTGTCTGCTTGATGGCAAGAACCTCTTTGTCCCTTGCTGCCTGACGGATGAAATCCACCACCGGCGTAAAGGTTTCATAAGGGTGGAACAACAGAATATCCTGCTTTTTAATCTGATCAAAAATATTGCAGTCTGCCGGAAGCTCCGGTACCGGCTGCGGCTTCGGATAGGATTTTTCTTTTAAGTGGTCAAAGCCCTCAAGTCCGTACATCTTCATTAAGAAGGTAAGATCGAGCGGCCCGTCAATTTCATACACATCCTGCTTTTCGATGTTCAGCTCCCGCTCAATGATCTCTAACAGGCGTTCATCCATTCCCTTTTCTACCTCAAGACGGATTGCCTGCCCCCACTGACGCTTTTTGAGCTGCTTTTCAATTTCCTTTAACAGATCCTCGGCTTCATCCTCTTCAATCGTAAGGTCCGCATTTCGCATGATACGGAACGGATGTGCACAGACGATCTCATAATTCAGGAACAGCTTTTCAATATTCCGCTCGATGACCTCTTCAAGGGGAATGAGGAGCCGTTCTCCTTCTTCTCCCGGGATTTCAATGATTCTGGGAAGGACACTGGGCACCTGAACGGTTGCAAATTCCAGAATTTCTCCTCCGTCCTTCTTCTGGACGAGTGCTCCGATATTGAGTGACTTGTTCCGGATTAAGGGAAACGGTCTGGAAGAATCTACTGCCATCGGTGTCAATACCGGATAAATATTCTCTTCATAATAGCGGTCTACATATTCCGCCTCTGCCTCACTTAACTGCTCATGCTTCTGGATGACACGGATGCCGTTTGTCTTAAGCTGGGGAAGCAGCGAATGATTGTAAATCCGGTACTGCTCTTCCACAAGGTCATGTGTTTCTTTGGTAATCTGCTTTAACTGCTCCTTCGGAGTCATTCCCGCAATGTCTTTCTTATCATAACCGGCATTGACCATATCCTTCAGGGACGCCACACGTACCATAAAAAATTCATCCAGATTGGATGAGGTAATACTTAAAAATTTCAAACGCTCAAACAATGGATTATTCTTGTCCTTTGCCTCACTCATGACTCTGCGGTCAAACAGGAGCCAGCTCAGTTCTCGGTTTACATAACATTCAGGATTGTCGTATTTTAGTTTTCCCATATTTTCTGAATTGCTGCCTTTCTCTTCTCTCTATATATAAATATTTCGTAACTATTCAGAACCCCGTTCGTAAAACCGTTGCTTCGCAACTCAAGTTTTACTCATTGTATCCAGCGTTCTCTTCTGCCGGATGACCGGCCGGATATTAAATACTTCGGTGAAGAACTCTGCCCGGTGTCCGAAAAGCCCCCGCTCTAAGGTAATGTCCTCATTCGTTTCCACCGTAATCAGGAGCTGCTCCTCCTTCGGCAGAATCCTGATATTCTTAAACTTCTGCTTGTGGCTCCGGTCAAGACCGTTTGCCAGCCGCAGCATGGCAAGGAGCTTTGTCATCCGTAAATAAGATTCTTTATCCATGCTTGTAGTCTTTTCCATCTGCTCATAGTAATCAAAAGGAATGTGATTGTACTTGACTACATTCGCTACGATTTCGCGCTCCAGATGGGACAGTCCTATAATTTCCGTTGCCATGATAATCCGGTAGGAGCATTCGCCAAGCTCCACCATACTGATATATTTTCCACAGTCATGAAGAATGGTTGCAATCTGCAAAAGCAACCGGTCACGCTTCGTTAAACCGTGTACCCCCTTCATGCTGTCAAAAATCCTCAGTGCAATCTGTTCAAGTGTTTCACTCCGCTTTTTACTTCCCTGATACCGCTTGCTGATTGACTTTGCGCAGGCTATGATATCCTTTTCAAAATCATGGGATACGGGAAGAAGCTGATTCTTCTCCGCATATTCATAAGCAATACCGTCACAGAGTGTCACTCCAGGCGCCCAGATCGTTTTCGCTCCGGTATCCTCCATAATCCGGTGCACCATGATCAGCGAAATGTAAAGCGCCGGCATATCCTCTTCCGGCATATCCCAAAGCCTTGAAAGCTCAAGCGTACTCTTCGTCCGGCTTTTTTCCATAAATTCTTCGATCTGCTCCCTGGTCGTTACATCTCCTTTCCCTTCCTTACGGTAATAATGCCGGATCAGCAGGGAAATATAATCATCGACAATAATCAGATTCTCGATCGCACGATCCTTCAGATACAGCTTCTTATAAACGGAAAGCTGGGATTCCACAATCTCTCCGATTAAGGTCCGGTACTGGCTTAAGGAAGCATTCAGGAGATTCATGCTCTCCCGGAGACGCAGTACGCCAAGCTTTAAATTCTGCGTGGAAACCAGAGTATCCTTATCAAACAGGGAAATCTGGATACTGCCACCACCGATATCCACAATGGCGGTTCCCTTTTCTATGATTTCATCAAACTGCTGCCCCTGCAAAGCAATCGACTTATAATCCAGAAACCGCTGCTCGGAATTACTTAAGATATCCATGCGGATTCCTGTACGCAGCCGTACCTGATCGGTCAGAATCGCCCGGTTCATACTTTCCCGGATCGCGCTGGTTCCATACGCCTTATAATCGGTCACCTGATAGGTCTTCATGATATCCGAGAACTCATGCAGGATCATACACAGTTCATCCACACGCTCAAAACTTAATTTTCCAGTCGTATAGGTTTCCGTTCCCATATCAATGCTATGACGGATATGATCAATCTGCTTCATCCCGTTCTTCTTCAAAACCTCAAAAATCTTCATGGAGAGTTCATAAGAACCGATATCAATTGCCGCAAAGGTCTTTACTGCCATGGTATTTTACTCCTTTTTTCCAAGTATGTAATCAATGAACTGCTGGGCACACCGGCCGGATAAGCCACCATGGGCAAGCTCCCACTTATTCGCCTCAAGCAGCAGCTCTTCTTCTGCCATCTGCACGCCATAACGGTCTGCCAGAGTCTTTACAATGTTCTGGAACTGCTTCTTATCTGGCGCCGCGAAGAAAATCGTCACCCCAAACCGGGAAACGAGCGAAAGCTTCTCCTGTACGGTATCTCCGGAATGCAGGTCATCTCTCCGGTCATCTTTATCTGAAAAGCTTTCCTTAATCAAGTGTCTGCGGTTCGAGGTTGCATAGATTAACACATTCTCCGGCTTCTTTTCAAGTCCTCCTTCAATCACCGCTTTCAGATACTTGTACTCAATTTCAAAATCCTCAAAGCTTAAGTCATCCATATAGATGATAAATTTATAATTCCGGTTCTTGATCTGGGTAATGACATCATTCAGATCCTGAAACTGGTGCTTATACACTTCAATAATACGCAGTCCCCGATCGTAATATTCATTCGCAATTCCCTTAATACTGGATGATTTTCCTGTACCGGCATCACCGAATAACAGACAGTTGTTTGCCTTTCTTCCTTCGACAAAAGCCTCGGTATTCTCAATGAGCTTTTTCTTAGGAATTTCATAGCCAACCAGATCATCCAGATAAACGTGCGCAATGTTCTGGATCGGTACGATCTGCACACCATCCTCGTCATGAACCACACGGAACGCCTTATGCAGACCGAACTTTCCAACCCCGTAATCCTTATAAAACTCGGTAAGAGTCGCCTTCATTTCCTCCGGCGTATGGTCCTTTGCAAACTTCTGTGCAAGGGAACAGATCCGTTCGCGTATCCGGCTATTATATACCTTGGACTCGGAATCACTCGATACATAGTCCGTAATCAGTGAAAAATCACAGACCTGTAAAGCTTCGGTCATCTTCGTAAAATCATAATCAAAAAATTCTTTAAAGATTACAATGTCATGCAATACCGCCTGATTGATGGTTCCCTCGACTCCCCCCCGGATTTCACATGCCTTGCTATAGCTGTTCTCATTGTTTACCAGAAGATTGCTTAAATAACAGTGCCATAGGTTCCCGTAGAATCCGTGGTTTCCTGCAATTTCAAGGAGCTTATGCATGCAGTCATACAAGAGCCCTGCAAGTTCCTCGCGGTTATAATACTCATCCTCATAGCGCTCCATGAGCCACGCCATATCAAACAGAAGGGTGCCTTCCTCCTTCTCAAAATCCTTATATACGATCAGTTCCTGTTCTCTCATCGGTATGTCTCTCCTTAGTAGTTTCCAAGTATCCGGAAGTTTAGTGCTTCCTCTTTTAAGCCCCGCAGTGCATTCTGTACGGCAGCATCCTTCAGATTACCGTTGCAGTCAATAAAAAAGCGGTATTCAAATCCCTTATCCTTCACCGGACGGCTTTCGATCCGGCTCATATTGAGGTTATTGTAAATAAAATGGGCCAGAATGTGATACAGTGCACCACTTTCGTGCGGCAGTTCGAAGCAGACGCTGATCCGCTGTGCCTTTTCCATGAAAATCTTCTTCCCGCTGATGACGATAAAGCGAGTTGCATTGTCGCTGCACTGATGAATCCCCCGCTGTAAGATCGTAAGTCCGTAACGCTGCGCTGCATATTCACTTGCAATGGCCGCCTGTGTCTTATCATGATCTTCTGAAACCTTGCGTGCCGCAAAGGCGTTATTCTGCATCTTAATCTGCTCCCATTCCGGATGAGTGCTTAAAAACTGCTCCGTCTGCATCAGCGACTGCGGATGGGAATAAACTTTTCGGATATCGGAAAGCTCTGCTCCCGGAACGCCAAGCAGACAATGATTAATCGGAATAATCTGCTCTCCGACAATGACATTTTCAAATTCTACTAAAAGATCATAGATCTCGCTTACAATGCCCACCGTGGAATTCTCGATCGGCAATACTGCAAAGTCGGCCTTGCCGTCTGCCACATACTCCATCGCTTCCCGGAAGGTATCAACATGATCGCCGTTGATCTCCCTGCCAAAGAACTGTTCCATGGCAAGCTGCGAATAAGCGCCCTCTGCCCCCTGGAAAATGACCTTCGTATGTTCATCCACAAGTTCCCTGCAGGTCTCAAAGGAAAACATATCATTATTCTCATGCTCTAAAAGAATTCCATACTGCAGCTTGCGGCTTAAGGACATCAACTGCGTAAACAGTTCCTCCACGCCCTTCTTATTCTCTTCTTTTTCGGCAAGTCCGCAGACCTTCTGTATCTTCTCTGCTTCACGCTGCTTATCAAAAACAGGCTTATGATTCTCAATTTTATATTCGGCAATCTCCGTACAGATATTCATTCTCTGTTCATACAGCTTCACAAGCTGCCGGTCGATTTCATCAATCTCTTTGCGTAACTGTGCTAAATCCATATACTTTTGTCTCTCTTTTCAATTTTCAATGTTTCACGCCGGGCCGTTACCCTATAAAAATGATTGTATAACAATCATATATTGATCGCAAGGGATTCTCTGATTTCCATTGCGAAACCTAAGTAAAGTTTATATAATAAATCTGTAAAATTGATTCCTTATAACAGGAGGTAACTTATGAAAAAAAACTGGAAAATTATTGTCATCTGCTGCTGTATTCTGTTACTGCTTGCCGGTTTCAGTGTTCTACGGGGATTTCAGGGCAGAATTCCCTCAAACGACATCACCGTTACTGGAAATACCGGCGGCAATCTGAATAATCACGGACTTTTTGCAGAAGCTGATGGGCGGGTTTATTTCTCCAATGCCTATGACAACGGCTGTATGTATTCCATGAATCCGGATGAAACGGATTTAAGGAAGCTCACCAGCAGTTGCGTAAATTCCATCAATGTCGGAGGCAATTACCTCTATTATTATCTGGACAATGCAGCCGGTGGCAAAGGACTCGGCTATGTCGTACATACCTATGGCGTTTACCGCAGCAAACTGGATGGAAGCAGCAGCAAATGCTTGGACCGTCAGGCCGCCGTTACCATGCAGCTTGTCGGCGATTATATTTACTATCAGCGGTACAACAACACCGATTTCACCAAATTTTATAAGATTAAAACCGACAAATCCGGACAGGCGCTTGTTTCCGATGAGATCATCAGCCCCAATGCCTGCCAGAATGGAATCATTTATTACAACGGAACGGATCAGAACCATAATCTGTATGCCCTCGATACCCGGTCAGACAGTGTTTCCCTCCTGTTAGAGGGCAACATCTGCTATCCGGTCTATGCCTATGACTACATTTATTATATGGACGCTTCCTCAAATTACCGCCTGTGCCGCTACTCCCTTTCTACCGGAGCAGTTGAGATGCTGACCGAAGACCGCGTGGACACCTATAACGTTGGAAGCGGCTATGTTTATTATCAGAAAAACGATGCGGATGCACCCGCACTCATGCGTATGGAAGCAGATGGAAGCAACCCGGAAATTGTTGCCCTTGGCATCTATTCCGATATCAACCTGACTTCCCAATATGCCTACTTCCATGAGTTCAACTCCGATGTTCCCATGAAACGTACCCCGCACAGCTATATCGAGGTTTCCGATTTCGCCGCAGCCAAACAGGCTGCGTTGACTGCCAATTAATCCGGAAGCTCCTTAAGCATCTCATAAACAGTCTTTTGTAATAGTTGGTTAACATAACACGGGCACAGTTCATTTAACGGTTCCAGCACAAACCGCCGGTTCTGCATATCGCGGTGTGGGATCAACAGCCTCGGATCATTGGAAATCACATCTTCATAGAAAAGGATATCCAGATCCAGAGTTCTTGGTCCCCAGTGAACCTTCCGCTCCCGATGTGCCTCCTGCTCTAACTGTTGCAGGAAGGCAAGCAGCTCCATCGGAGAAAGCAGCGTCTCGATCTCGATTGCCCCATTTAAGAAATCATCCTGCTCTACCCCGCCATACGGCTTCGTCACAAGGAGCTTGGAGCAGCGTACCTTACGGATCCGCTCATTCTTCTTTAATTTTTCAACCGCATCTTCGATATATTTTCTCTTATCTCCAAGATTCGAACCAATTCCCAGATAGGCCCTTTTCCACCCACGCTCGATCTGTACCGATACGTTTTCAAAAGGAATCGGAATCGGGGCATGAGGCTTATTCACGGTCAATGTCATCTTCCGGATAAGCGGATAGGCAAGCAGTACCTTCTGTACCACAACCTCTGCCGCCCGCTCAATCAGATCGTAGCTGCGTTCCGCAAAGGTTTCCTTCATCAGTTCACAGACCTCCCCGTAATGCACGGTTTTCGTAAGATCATCGGTCATTCCCGCTTCGTGCAGGGAAAGATACAACTCCGCATCCAGATAAAAGAACTGCCCCTCCTTCTTCTCCTCGGGAAACACCCCATGATGCGCATAAATTTCCAAATGCCTGATATTAATTTTATCCATAATTCCGAATAGCCTCCATCATGCGGATGAAACGCACGTTTTCTTTGACATCATGCACACGCACCATGCAGCAACCGGTATTTACGGCAAAGGCCGTTGTGGCAAGCGTTCCTTCCACACGCTCATTTACCGGCAGATCCAGTGTCAGACCGACCACGGACTTGCGGCTCGTTCCAAGCAATACGGGATATCCCAGTTTCTGAAAGAACGGCAGATGGTTAATGACCCAGAGATTCTGTTCATAGCTCTTTGCAAAGCCGACTCCGGGATCTAAAATAATCTGCTCTTTCGCTATTCCGGCATCCCCGGCAATCGTAAGGATCCGGTCAAAGTCCTCACGGAACATCGTTTCCAGTTCCGGTGTCGCTTTGATCTCATCGCCCATCTTCTCTTTCCGGTTGTGCATGAGTACACAGGGCAGACCGCTTTGCGCGATCACCTTTGCCATCTCCTTATCATACTGCAGCCCCCAGATGTCATTAAACAGATCCATCCCTGCCTGTACACCGGCCCTGGTCACCTTCGACTTATAGGTATCCAGTGAAACCGGCACATCAAAATTCTTCTTGATTGCTTCGATCACCGGACAGGTTCTTGCAATTTCCTCTTCGTCGGTGATCTTCGTATAGCCCGGCCGCGTGGATTCTCCGCCTACGTCAATCAGCTCTGCTCCTTCTTCGATCATCTGCTCCACGCGGTGCAGGGCATCGCTCATCTCCGGATAACTTCCTCCATCGGAAAAGGAATCCGGTGTTACATTTAAGATTCCCATGACATAAGTGTGTCCCTGCCGTTTGAATTGTTTCTTTCCTATGATAAGATCTGACTGCTGCATCCTTTTTCTCCTTATTTTCTTTTCTGACAGGATAACTGCCAGGAACCTGATCTGCCAGATCATTCCGGCATGATCAGAGGTTAAACAGACTTCCCTTCTTCTTCGCTTTCTGTGCTGCGATCTGCTCCACCTTCGGTAACAGCTCTCCTAAAAATGAAAGCGAACCGAATGCCACAATGACATCCTCCGGGGATGCCATAAGATACGCAAGTTCCAGGGCCTCCTGTATTCCGTCTGTTGCCGTAACCCTCTCTTTATAACGGGAACAGATTTCTGCAAGCTCTAAGGCCGAAAAGCCCCGCGCGCCCTTCGTGGAAATCGTCAGTACCTGATCGGCCAGCGGCACGGTTGTTTTCACAATCTCCTCCTGCTCCTTATCACGTAAAATTCCCATAATGAAAATCATACGTTTCTGTGGGAAATAATATTGAAGCGATTCTGCAAGCCTTGCTGCCCCATCCCGGTTATGCGCCCCATCAGCAATGAAAGCAGGCTTCTTTGCAACGATCTGGAATCTTCCGGGCCATGCGGCATTTTTCATGCCCTGCAGTACTGCCTTATCCGAAATGGTAATGGGATGTCCCTGAAGTGTCTGCATACGCAATGCCCGTACTGCCTCCAGTGCCAGTACCGCATTCTCGATCTGGTATCTTCCAAGAAGGGAAATCTGCACCTTGGAAAATTCCTTATAGGAAAAGGTCTGACCGTTCAGACTGCTCTTCACCTGTCCGGCCTGCAAAGGAGAGGCTTCGATCAGCGCAACTCCCTCCTTTTGTGCACGGAATTTTAAGATCTCCATAACCTCCGGCTGCTGCGTTGTTGTGACCGCAATCGATCCCTTTTTGATGATTCCGGCTTTCACAGCGGCAATCTCGGACAGGCTGCTTCCCAGAATCCCCATATGGTCAAGGCTTATAGAAGTAAAAACTTCAACCAAGGTATTCGTCACAATATTCGTGGCATCCATCTCACCGCCCAGTCCGGTTTCCAATACGACAATTTTGCATTTCTGTTCCCTAAAATACCAGAACGCAAGTGCCGTTTCGATTTCAAATGCGGTTGGATGCGGCTGCCCTTCTGCCACAAGCTCTTCACACTTTTCCCTGCAGAGCGTCATCCCCTGTGCAAGTGCCCTCTTCGAAATCATCCGGTCGTTGATCTGAATACGTTCCCTGTAGTCTGAAATCGTTGGGGAAACATATTTTCCAACCTTAAACCCTGCACATTTCAGAATTTCGGAGAGAAAGGAAAGGGTAGATCCCTTGCCGTTCGTTCCTGCAATGTGCACACAAGAAAGTTCCCTCTCCGGATGTCCCAGCTTTTCACAAAGGTTCCGGATATTGGCAAGTCCCGGAACACTTCCGTATTTTTTTAACTCTTCAATATATGTTAAAGTTTCTTTTTCGTTCATGATTCTTCCCTCATCTGAGATTCATGCCAAATGTCCCCGTAAATGCAGATTATTCTACAATTTTCCTGTCATAATCCGTAAGGCTCCGGATTGCTGTATAGTTTCCGGATTTCCGGACATACTGGGAATATGATGAAAAAATTACTGACTGACTTTTGTAAATGTGGCCTCCTTGGCTGGGGTTTTGAAATTGTATTTACCGCGCTTTCTTCCCTTCGACGGAGAGAATGGAAACTTATGGGACAGTCCTCTCTGTGGATGTTCCCGATCTATGGAAGTGCCTGTATTTTAGCCCCGCTCTCCCGGCTGTTCAAGCGGATGTCTGCGGTGTGGCGCGGTACCATCTATGCTGTCCTGATCTTCGTTGTGGAGTTTTTCTCCGGTAAATTTCTTAAAAAGCATGAGGTCTGCCCCTGGGACTATGCAAAGAGTAAATGGCATATTGGCCGGGTCATCCGGTTAGACTTCTTTCCCTGCTGGTTCGCCGTAGGTTTAATCTATGAAAAGCTATTAAATGCTTCTCCCCATAAGTAAACCTGTTTATCCAAAAAGAGTCCGCTAAAAGCGAACTCTTTTATGCATTTACCTATAAAACCGGACGTCTACTGATCTACATCTGCCCCATCCATATCATCCATTGCTTCTGCACCGATATTCAGGGTGTTCAGGGTGCGTCTCTTCATCCGGGCATTCTCCGATGCCTCCAGAATGTAGTTCTTAATGGTCTTCGAATTCTTAATATGCTCCAGCATAAGCTTCGGATGCGTGGTATCTCCGGTATAACAGATTACGGTTCCAAGCCCCGCAATTCTTTCCCAAAAAGTCGCTACCAGCTCCACATCCTGTACCTTATACATATAACAGTCATTCTCCACCTTGCGGAAAAATCCGCTGTCAATGGTAATCACATTCTCAGCAATATGATACGTGGTAAAGGTAAAAGGAAGTCCGAAAAAGACCCATCTTTTGCGTTCCATGTATTGATCTTCGCTCATCATTTCTGCCATATTTCAATCCGCCTTTCTTCTCTGTAACGGTAATTATCCCTGTTCTTTTCAAATGGTAGCATATCCCCCACAAGATTGCAATTATTTCTCCGTATATCGTTCATAAAAAGATACTGTCACTCGTACCTCGTTCCAGTAACAATTCGCAGGCTCATTTGAAGTTTTGCTTTGCAAAAGGAGCCTGCTCACTCCTGAATCATGTTCTTACGCAGCCTGACAGCAAGTGTCTGGCTGCTGTATGAACAGTAACTAAAAAACTATTTTTCCTCGTTGAAAGTCTTGTCTCTATATGCTATGATAAGAAAAATATGTGAGTCGGTTTTATTGACGAAAGGAGTGTGAATATGACCGCTAAAGAATGTATTAAAGGACGTCGCAGTATCCGCAAGTTTAAGGATCAGAAGGTATCCGAAGAGCTTCTGTCCGAGATCGTTGAAACTGCTTCTTATTCTCCAAGCTGGAAACACAGCCAGATCACCCGTTATATTGCAGTAGACGGTGAAAAGAAAGACCAGATCGCTGACAGTTGTGCAGAAATGTTTGCCAACAATGGTGTCATCATCAAAAATGCTCCCATACTGATGGTCATTACTTATATCAAAGGCCGCAGTGGTTATGAAAGAGATGGTTCTTTCACAACCTCCAAAGGAGACCGCTGGCAGATGTTCGATACCGGTATTGCTTCCCAGAGCTTCTGTCTTGCCGCATATGAACAGGGACTTGGTTCCGTGATCCTTGGTATCTTTGATGATGCGAAGGTCGCTTCCATTTTAGAGCTCCCTGAGAACCAGGAAGTCGCTGCTTTAATTGCTGTCGGATATCCCGACGAAGAACCCACCGCTCCCAAACGTAAACCGGTGGAGGATTTATTATCATTTATCCATTAAACGTAAACTAAGGTCGAAGAGTTTTCTCTTCGACCTTTTCATGAGTCATAGAAAAACAAGCGGCCACGCAAGTGGGCATTTGTTTTTTCTACATCAGTAACGAACATGCGTCTGTCGCAAGACAGACAGAGAGTGCGAAGCACGGGCATGTGAGTCTGAGACATAAAAGAGAATATACAAAATAAAAAAGGAGACCCCCTATGAGACATGTAATGAGTCCACTGGATTTCAGTGTGGAAGAGCTCGACCAGATCTTCAATCTGGCCAACGATATTGAACAACACATGGACAAATATGCCCATGCCTGCGCCGGAAAAAAACTGGCAACCTGCTTTTATGAACCGAGTACCCGTACCCGGTTAAGCTTTGAATCTGCCATGTTAAACTTAGGCGGAAGCGTTCTCGGATTTTCCGATGCCAACTCCTCTTCCGCTACAAAAGGAGAAAGCGTTGCGGATACGATCCGCGTCATCTCCTGCTTTGCAGACATCTGTGCCATGCGTCATCCCAAGGAAGGTGCGCCAATGGTTGCGGCAGGCCACTCTTCCATTCCGGTCATCAATGCCGGTGATGGCGGTCATCAGCATCCAACCCAGACGCTCACAGACCTTCTGACCATCCGTTCCTTAAAGGGATCGATCGGCAACTTTACCATTGGACTCTGTGGGGATCTGAAATTCGGCCGTACCGTACATTCCCTGATCCATGCACTGATGCGCTATGAAAACATTAACTTTATCTTTATCTCCCCCATGGAGCTGCGCATTCCGGATTACATTACCGATCTGCTGAAGGAAAAGAACATTCCTTATAAGGAAGTCATCAAATTAGACGATGTCATGCAGGATCTGGACATCCTTTATATGACCAGAGTACAGAAGGAGCGTTTCTTCAACGAAGAAGATTATGTCCGCCTGAAAGACTTCTACATTTTGGATAAAGCAAAGATGGAACTCGCCAAGCCCGATATGCTGGTGCTTCATCCCCTGCCCCGTGTCAATGAAATTTCGGTAGAAATTGACGATGATCCGAGAGCCGCTTATTTCAAACAGGTACAGTATGGTGTGTATGTCCGTATGGCACTGATTCTGACACTGCTTGAAATTCATGTGTAAATAAAGCTATTCAGAACCCCAAATTTATTTATCAGAAAAGAAAGGATCAAATTCATGTTAAATGTAGGAAAGATCGAAGAAGGATTTGTATTAGATCATATTAGAGCAGGCAAGAGCCTTGCCATTTACCATCATCTTCAACTGGATAAGCTGGACTGCACCGTGGCCATCATTAAGAATGCCCGCAGCAACAAGCTTGGGAAAAAAGATATTCTGAAGGTAGAATGTGATATTGATATGCTGGACCTGGATGTCCTGGCATTCATCGACCACAACATCACCGTAAATGTCATCAAGGACGGCAAGATCGTATCCAAGAAAGATCTCCAGCTTCCAAAGGAAATCTGCAATGTCATCCACTGTAAGAATCCCCGCTGCATCACCTCGATCGAGCAGGGACTCCCGCATGTATTCGTTCTGGCTGATGAGGAAAAGGAAATCTACCGCTGCAAATACTGTGAAGAAAAATACGACGGAGAAATCCGCTAAGATGCTACCATAAAAATTTCAACAGATCTTTTAAAATAGAAAATCCCTTCTTCCCGGCTTAACCGTGCTGGGAGGAAGGGATTCTTTTATTGGATAAATCTCTATGCACGATATGATGAATCAGATTATGAATCAATGTGATCAGGGAAACAATGGAAAATCCCAACATGGCCGCTGCAATACTGATCATCATCTCATCCTGACTGTAATGTCTGGTAGGAAGGTAAATCTTCCATTTCTCGGTAATCCATGCAATCAGCAGCAGAACGCCCGCCGCCAGGACGGATTTCACAATCCACGGAAGCCGTTCGGAAGACAGATGAATGGTTGCCGTTCCCAGAATGCCAATGAGAAAGAAAGCAATCGTTCTTCCCATCTGCCGGAAATAATAAGTGAACTTGTAAAGCTCTGTCGTTGAAACGGTGTCCTTCTCATAATATTCGGTGGCCAGCTTCTCAATCACATCACTGCCAAGCTCCGCAGAACTCGTCCCGTTCTGAAACGACAAATATGCAATTGCAGCAACCGACGCCAAAAATACCATCCAGAATATAACCGCCCAGATGATCCGGCCTCTCTTTCTTCTCTTCATTACCCTGAAATCTCCCTGAACCATTCCCTTCATATTGTTCTTTGGTACGAAATGTTTCAAAATTATTACAATGTCCATTGCGAATATTAATTCCATTGTAAAGCTATAAAATGCTCCTGTCAATGTCACAGGAGCATTTTAAGAAACTATTAATGATTTAATTTGTTACAATTATTTTACAGAAGCCTCTTCAAATTCCTTTACAATGGCTTCTTCCGGCGCCTTGGTCAGGAGACTTACCGCAATCGTGAAGATCAGGGACGTAATGAATGCCGGTAACAGCTCGTAGATGCCAAACACACCACCAAGCGGTGCCACCAGATACTTCCATACAAATACCATCACACCACCACTGATCATTCCGGCAAGTGCACCCTGAAAGTTACATCTCTTCCAAAACAGGGAGCAGAGCGTAACAGCTCCGAATGCACCTCCAAATCCCGCCCATGCAAAGCTTACGATACGGAATACACTGGAATTCGGATCCCTTGCAAGAAATAAGGCAATTAAGCTGATTGCCACAATGGTAATTCTTGCAATGAACAGACTCTTCTTTTCATTCAGCTTTACCTTGAAGAAATCCTGAATAATATTCTGGGATACCGAGGATGCTGCTGCAAGCATCTGCGAATCCGCCGTGGACATCGTTGCTGCCAGAATACCTGCAAGGATCAGTCCTGCTACAATTGCTGCCAGAATACCATGCTGGCTGATTAAGTTTGCAATCTTAATAATAATCTCTTCTGCGCGGCTCGGAGAATCCAGAAATTCTACCGCACCTGCGCATGTCATGCCATAACCGACAAGTCCGATAAGAACTGCTACGAACATTGCGATTACCACCCAGATCGTTGCAATTCTTCTGGATAAAACAAGCTTCTTCTCATCTTCAATTGCCATGAAACGGACTAAAATATGCGGCATACCAAAGTAACCAAGTCCCCAGGCCAGTGTCGATGCAATCGTCAGTGCACTATAAGGGGTAGAACTGTTCGTCTCCCTGACATGGGATGCGAACATGGTGAGATATCCCGGCATTTCCTTCGCATTGGAAATGACAACTCCCATTCCACCTGCCACATGGATACCAAATCCCAATACAACAGCAAGCGCAATAGTCATTACAATACTCTGTACAAGGTCTGTCGTGGAAACAGCCTTGAAACCACCCATAATCGTGTAGCTTACAATAACAATGGCTGAAATAATCATTGCCACCGTATAATCCACACCAAACAGACTGTTAAACAACGTTCCGCATGCTTTAAAGCCGGATGCAGTATAAGGAATAAAGAATACAATAATCACAAGCGCAGCAATCGCATTCAGAACATTCTTCTTGTCATGGAATCTCTTGGAATAAAACTCCGGAATGGTAATTGCGTTGATGTTGCTGGAATACCGGCGCAGCTTTCTCGAAACCAGAAGCCAGTTTAACCAGGTACCAATTCCAAGTCCGATCGCAGTCCAGGAGGGTTCTGCAATACCGCTGAAATAAGCAAGTCCGGGAATTCCCATAAGCAGCCAGCTGCTCATGTCGGAGGCCTCTGCACTCATTGCAGTAACCAGGGGCCCCATCTTACGACCGCCTAAGTAAAAATCGGTACTGTCGTTATTGTTCTTACTGAAAATAAATCCGATTGCCAGCATACCAAGTAAATATACTACGATGGTAGCAATCATAATAAAGGTAATTGTATTCATATCTTCTCCTCACTTTTGTATGATTCGGGGTGCTTCTCCACATTAGCGCAGTAATGTGTCACCCTGTAAAGAAGAGCCTGCTGCACTGCGCAGGCCCTTCTGCATCATCTTTGTTAACTTCTCTGCCGATCCCTTATTTTAAGAACGTAAAACTGCGGATAATCACCGGCTCCTTCGCTTCTCCCTTGCAGATAGAAACGAAACAGATAATCTTTACTACCCAGAGTACTGCATAGAAAATACCTGCTGCGATCGGAACAATCACAGTCCAGCAAAGAATAGCAGTTACAAGTCCAACCAGTGTCTCAACTACAAGGAACTTAAGCGCCTGTCTCACATGGAATGAAACATACGGAGAATTCTGGCTGAGTAACGCAATCAGAATACCAACCACACTTAACAGATATAACAGCATTGCAATGACCTTGTTATCCGACACATCCTTGGGATCAAATTCTGCCGTATGATCCCACTCCGGCACTACCGGTGCTGCCGCACCATACGGGTTATTATAATTTGCACCACAATTTGCACAGAAGACTGCCTGGTCTTCCATCTGTGCGCCACATTTCGGACATATTTTCATTTGTTATTTCCTCCTCATCCTTTTCTTTAACCACTATGTAGCATGATCTGCCAATTCAGAACCGATCAGATGGAATTTGTATCGCCCTGAATAGATACAGTATAATACACAATACCAGATATGGCAAATCTTTTCTTGCATCCTTCTATCAGAATCATTGTTACTATCCACTCGTACCTTGTTCCAATAACGAATTATTCTATGCCAAGCTCTGCATCAATGGCTTCCTTGGCAATCTGCCAGCCGCCCATTTCTTCATAAGCGGCATCCATCTTCTGCTTCTCCCGTGTGGCCCGCTCTGTATCTCCTACCGTGGAAAAGGCCTTATAGAAGCTCGCTGCCTCATAATACTTCGCCACTCCGTAATATTCCTTCTCGGTCTCATTTCCAGCTGCTCCTGATGCCGCATTCTGGTGATAGTGATCGACCAAAAGGGCATAGTTTCCATACTCCACACGGCTCCTTAAGGCATTCTCCGAAATCCGGTTGGAAAAAGCATCGTGTAAATTCTCAATCATCACCCCTACCGAAGCAAACAATACAATGCAGAGAGCTCCAATCACACCTTTCATAATAAGAAGAATTCCCTGCTGCCGTCCAATCCGCTGTTTATTCTTTAATCTTTGCGCCATATCCCATCTCCTCATACTTCTGTTCCAGTAAAACCATTCTCTGTGCCTTACTTAACTTTGAAAATCCTTCTGCTTCTTCCTTCGTAAGTCCCAGATAAGCCTGAAGAAACGCTTCCACATCTTCTTCCATCCGGAGAAGCACCTGTTCGGTATACGCTTCATCAATCGGATAGGAATCCATATTTTCTCTCGCTTTTGCAAAGTTATCACAATAGGTCGTAAGGGACTCGATGCGGCCGTCCTTCAGCGTTTCAGCTTCGGCTTCCAGCATTCCGAACAGATTTTCATAGATGTAGGCATAGTGATCTGCCGCTCTCATAATAACCGCATAGCTTTCATACCCTTCAGTATAAACACGGATATCCCGGGCTTCACAGAAGGCATGAAATCCAAGATAATCCTCTTCATCAAGGTATTGATCCATCTTCGCAGTATATTCCTTATGATACCTCTTCGCCTGCAGATCATGGACATTTCTCTTAATTGAATAGGCACTCCTTGTCATAAACAAAGCCACAAGGCAAAGCACCACCAATACTGTAATGATGACTGCATGTGCCGTAATCTCGCTATAATTCTTCGTTACCTTATAAACATCGCCCTGTGTGGTATCGAACCGGTCTTTATAAGCTTCCATATCCTTCACATGCTGCTGCGCATGTTCGTTCGGTTTTCCGCAATGCGGGCAGAAACGATCCTCTAACGATAAGTTTCCTCCACAGTATTTACAATTCACGTATCTATTTTCCTTTCATCCATTTCTTAATATAGGCTTCACAGGTTTCATATTTCGGATATCCGTAGTTATTTTTCACTTCTTCTTCAAACTTCTTAACATCTTCCTGTGAAAAGTCCCAGCGTCCCTCCAAACCGGCAAGTGCCTGTGCCCGGAAGGGTTCCAGCTGCTCCCGGTCTTCCTTAGAAAGCAGTACCGAATAGGAAATTCCTTTTAAAATCCAGTAATCATTTAAAAGCACAGTTTCCTGATACTCCTGCAGGGTTTCTCCAGCGGCTTCTTTTGAAAGACATTGTTCTACCTTATCACAGATCCCCCAGACCATCATAAATGACCAGTGTTCCCAATCAGACAGATAGATTCCGTCCGCAGTCCCCTGCTCAATAAAGTCATACAGCTCCGCATACTGTTCGTTCTCAAACAGTTCTTCCATCTTTGGATAATTTTCCTGTCTCCAAAGGTATTGTGCCTTCGCATCATAAGACTCTTGCCGAGTTTTCCATGCAACAATGCCAATGCATAGCAGAATCACGATAATGGCTGCCACGGAAAGCTTTATCACCCATCCGGCCCGCTTCTTAATGGCTTTCACCGTTTCCTGTTCCGGCACCGATCCCAGATCTTCCAGATCCGTACGGACATGTTCCAGTTTCTCTAAGTACCCACTCTCTGCACCGGGATAATACATTGTGCCACAGTACGGGCACTTTGCACTCTGTTCCTTAAACTCACCCCCACAGTTGGGGCAGATCACTTTTCCTACGTTCTCTGTCGCCATAATGGCTCTCCTTTGATTTGTCTTCGTTCCTATTCTAATCGAAGCAAAATCTACTGTCAATCACTTGCCAGGTATCTCTATGTGGTGATGTACTTTTGTATTTGTTTTACCACATATTCCCATTCCGTAAGCAGATCCGGAAGAAGATTTTTCAGATCATCGCTGTTTTCCTCTCTTCCTGCAAGTTCCATCCGGTAAAACCATTCTCCCAGGGATTCCGCGCCAATTCCTCTTGCTTCTCCCTTAAGTCCATGACAAACGACAATCCATTTTTTAAAGAAACCTTTTCTTTCTGCTTCCGTCCATTCACCTATAGTATCCAGATTTTCCGATAAAGCAATCAATTTTTCTTTATGCTCCCCATACTGCTCCTGAAAGATGGTAAGAATTTCCCAATAGAAATTCGGATCGTCGTTTGCATACCGTACCCCGGAATCCGTTTGTATACCGGCATTTTTAAGAAGTTCTAGCCAATTCCCGCCATCTTCCCTCTGCTCTTTGTCACCTCTCTGCACTGCATTCTGTTTCGTGTATAAATACTTTGTAAGCATTTCTTCCAATCGTTTCGGTTCTACAGGTTTTGCAAGATATCCATCAAAACCTTCTTTCTCATAAAATAGCCGTGCCTCTTCCCCGGCATTCGCCGTTAATGCAATAACAATGGTTCTTGCATTCTTCCCGTCAGCATCCGTCTTCAACTGATGAAATGTCTCAATTCCATCCATTCCCTGCATCATATGATCCATGAGAATGAGGTCAAACATTTTCTCCCTACACATCCGCAGGGCTTCCTCCCCACTACCGGCTGTCCATACCACAGCCTTCGTTCTCTTTAACAAATATTTCAGGACCTTAAGATTGTATGCATTATCATCAACGGCCAGAATCGTTTTCTTACTCAGATCCGGTATATCCTGCGGCACATTCTGTATAGTCACATTCTGTAATGTCTGAGTGGTTTCTACAGATCCCGAAGTCTCTCCATCCAATTTCCATAGAGCCTGTTCTTTTCGCGAAGCCTCCACCCATGGAATTTCAATAGTAAAGGTACTCCCTTTTCCAAGAATACTTTCTACGGTAAGTGTCCCTTCCATTGCTTCCACCAGCCGCTTTACAATAGCAAGCCCAAGGCCCATGCCTTCCTTTCCACCAGTATTCTTTCCACGTTCAAAATTTTCGAAAATCTGACTCAGGTCTTCCCTTCGGATTCCGATTCCGCTGTCCTTTACGGCAATCCATAATCTCGTTTGTCCATTCTTGCTTTTCACACCGGCACTAAGTTGTACAAAACCCTTATCCGTATATTTCATAGCATTCGAAAGAAGATTGACAACCACCTGTCTTAAATGAACCGCATCCCCCATCAGATACTTCTGCCGATACATAGGGGGAAACTCTTTACAGGAATAAAATTGCAATCCCTTTTCCTGAGCCTGTGGGCGCATTAATTCTTCCGCACTGTCCAAGACTTCTCCGATCCGATAAGGTTCATGCGCAATCGTAAGTCTTCCGTCTTCCAGTCTGGCTGCATCCAGCACTTCATTGATCAGAGCCATCATATGTTCACCGGCTCCCGCAACCTCGACGGCATAACTCCGGATGCTGTTTTCGCTGCTTTCCCGCAAAATCATCTCATTCATGCCAAGCATCGTATTCATAGGAGTACGCAGCTCATGGCTGACCCTCATCAGGAACTGCGTTTTGGCTTCATCTGCTTCCTTTAACTTTCGCATCGTCTGCAGACTTTCCGTCTGATCAATGAGCCAGAGCATCCTTCCATTGTTCTCTCCGTTTTCAATAATTTCTTCTGTACGAAGCTCATAGACGGTATCTTCCCGGTGCAGAAGATGCTCCTCATCCTGAAGAAATGCAAGCAGCTCCGGATAACGGTCAATGATATCCCCCTGCCGGATATCCGGAAAAAGCTCATCCATACGATGATTCACAAAAATAATTGCACCCTCATGATCCAGAATCAGAAGTCCTTCACTTCCATGATTAAATGCATTGTCTACCGCTGCATGTAAAGAACCGAAATACCGGTATCTGACCATCGCCATCATCATGCAGAACATCGTGATCGTCATGGCAAGTACAACCGGATTATAACTTCCAAATACTCCGATTCCTTTCAGAATCAATTCCAAAATGAAGACTCCGATTCCTGCCGCAATATAGGTAATCCGTCTCTTCTGTATGTGTGTACTCTTACGGTACCGCAAGGCGCAAAGCAATAAAATAGCAAGAAGCACCACGGTCATGTGAGCGTAATGCAGACGCCATAAAATCCCTCCTGTAACCTCAATCCGGTGGTACATTCCATCTGTCAGAATCTCCCTGGAAGAGTAAAAATATGGATGCTTCTCAGCAGTAAAAACGCCAGCCAATACCAACGCATTACATAATGCCTGCAGCATATAAACCCACTTCGGAATATGAAATCTTGCAAATTCAGATATAAACCAGAGCAGTGCCATCAGAAAGCCGGCCTGTCCGACATACTGGACACACAACCCCGGAAGAGCCTCTCCGATCGTGTCAGACCAGACAAGCTCAAGCTGCAGCCCGATAACAAAAATCATGGTAAATACATCGTACAAAGCAAAAGCCATCTGCGCTTTAGAAGGCTGCTGCCGTAAAATGACAAACAACATAAAAAGCATTAGCAGAATGGCTATTACATTAACAGTTTCCAAAAAAAGCAGCATATTCTTCTCCTAAGGCAATTATTTTATTCGGCATTCTGCTCCATCTCACCCTGAATTTCATCCTCAGCTGCAGCCATTGCCTGTAAGGTCTTTGCGAGAAGTTCGTCTAACTCCCAGCCAAGCTGATCAGCACCGCGTTCAATCACTTCACGGGAGCAGCCTGCCGCAAAGCCTTTACTCTTATACTTTTTCTTTAAGGATTTTAATTCCATATCCTTCGTGCTCTTTGAAGGACGCATCAGGGCAGCTGCCCAGATGAGACCTGTCAGTTCGTCCGCTGCAAACAGTACCTTCTCCATTTCATGCTCCGGTGCCACATCGAGGGTCGTGCCGTACTCTACGGTAATGCCATAGCCGTGGGAAACCACGCCGTGGATCACTTCTTCCGTTGCACCACCTTCTCTTAACATTTCAGGTGCTTTGAGGCAATGCTCTGCCGGATATAATTCAAAATCAATGTCATGCAGAAGTCCTACGATTCCCCAGAATTCTGCCTCCTCACCATAACCTAATTTCTGTGCGTACCACTTCATAACCGCTTCCACCGTAAAGGCATGCTGGATATGAAACGGATCCTTATTATACTTCTTTAATAAGGCAAGTGCTTCTTCTCTCGTAAGTCCTGCGTTCATGTTCTGTTCTCCTCTTTGGTTACTGTTCACTCCTACTTTGTTCCAGTAACCATCTTTTCTTTCTTCTGCATAGTTTGTATCTTTTCCAGATCGTTAGATCAGTTTCATCAATTTACACTTTTCAATTCCTGCACTCCAGAACTCTTCGAGCGGGAGATTACGGATCTGGCAGACAATACTTGAATTCATCGCACCATGCCCGACAATCAGGACATCCTTTCCCTCCTGCAGTGCCGGTTCCACAACTTCCTTCAAAAAGGAACCTGTCCTTGCAAACAGCTCCTCAAAGCTCTCTGCACCTTCAGGCGCCACATAATGCGTTGGATCCTTAAACAAAGTATATACCGGAGTGTCCCGATTTTCAAAAACATTTTCACTTCCCTCGCATACACCAAAGCACATTTCCTTAAGGCGGTCATCAAAAAGAATGGGAATATCTCTTCCTTTTAAGAAAATCTCTGCCGTCTCGCGCGCCCGGATCAGTGGGGAACAGAAACAGACGTCAAACGAAACCTCCCGATAACACTGTGCTGCTTCCTGTGCCATACGGCGTCCCGCATCGTTTAATGGAATATCCGTCCGTCCCTGTAATTTATAAGCATCATTCCAATCGGTCCTGCCGTGCCGCATAATATAAAGCATAATGATTTCCTCCTGCATTTTTATCCCCAATTATTCTACCTCTGTTTTCCCATAAAAACAAGGATGCCTGTATGCACAAACACCCCTGCTTTTGAATAAATAAGTGGAAACTTCTGAATAGTTGCATTACTCCTCTTCGGTAATTTCAAATTCTGCTTCCAGATCGTCCTTCACCAGCTTGTATTTTCCGGGTGAAAGTGTTCCAAAGGGAGTAAGGTCATAGGTTTCCGTATTTACTGTAAGATCCGGAATGATATGCGCGATGTCCGTCCATCCATATTCCTGCTTCGGTTTCACCTCTACCCATTCCTCTCCTTCAAGCTTCTGTAAGGAATATTCATTGCCGTATTCCATCTCATAGCCGCTGTGATTGTCGATTTCTACGGTCAGAATCCCATCTTTATAATCGACAACACGCATGGTAATATCCAGCGGCAGCGTGGAAATGTTCTGATCCTGTGATCCGTGACCGGGTAATTTACCTGCAAGAAAAATAGAGGTCGGTCCATCCGATCCTCCAATGATGGATACGGAAGCAGATCCATCCTGATACAGCTTCACATGAGTTGCCACAAATCCACCAATTCCTGCAAGAACTACAATACCTCCGGCTAAAATCCATACCTTTTTATTCTGATACCATTTTTTCATTCTCTACTCCTTCTACAGATTACTTTAACTGTAATCCATCCTTAAATGCATATCCTGCCTTGCTGCCAAGTCCGATATGCGGCATTCATTGCATCCGGTACTCCATTTTTATCATAGGCTGCTGTAAGCAGAAGCAGCATCGGATACATGACCGGCTTTGCTCCCAAATTTACTCTGCTCATTGTATTAAACTCCTTTCAGAATGTTATTGTTTGTTTCTATTCATATAACGTAACTCAACGGATAAAATTTGTAAATACAAACGTAACAGTTTTCATTTTCATTCTTGTGTTGACATTCTAATTTCTTAGTGATATCATTTTGATATCAGATAAATATAATTATCATGTAAAGGAGTGAATTCATTATGGAAGAAAAAGTTTTAAACAAAAAGAAAAACGGAATGGCTATGATGCTGCTTTTTATTGCTCTCTATATCGCTGCAGCGATTTTAATGTGTATCGGTGTTGACCATTCAAAGCCTCTGTGTGTTGTTGCTGTGATCTATCTCGGAATCGGCTGGATTCCTTTCCTTGGCCTTAAGGTTTTAAAACCGCAGGAGGCTTTAGTACTTACTCTCTTTGGTAACTATGTCGGTACCTTAAAGGAAGCCGGATTTTACTTTGTGAATCCCTTCTGTACCGCTGTCAACCCGGCTGCCGCTACCAAACTGAATCAAAGTGGTATTGATGCCCCGACAGGCGGTGCCCTCTCCTCTCTCAAGATTTCTACCGGTACAACGGGTGAAATAAATGCTGCCCAGGCTGCCAGCAAGAAGGTCTCTTTAAAAATTATGACACTCAATAATAACCGTCAGAAAATCAATGACTGTCTCGGTAACCCGATCGAAATCGGTATTGCAGTAATGTGGCGTGTCGTTGATACTGCCAAAGCTGTATTTAATGTCGATAACTATAAGGAATACCTGTCCCTGCAATGTGACAGTGCCCTGCGTAACATCGTACGTATTTATCCTTATGATGTATCTGCAGGTGTCGATACGACAGGGGACGGTCAGGCCGATGAGGGCAGTCTTCGCGGTTCCAGTGAAGTCGTTGCCGAGCGGATCCGTCAGGAAATTCAGGAAAAGGTTGGAGAAGCCGGTCTTGAAATTATCGAAGCCCGGATTACCTATCTTGCCTATGCTCCGGAAATTGCTGCTGTAATGTTACAGCGTCAGCAGGCATCGGCTATTATCGATGCCCGTAAAATGATTGTAGACGGTGCAGTCGGTATGGTTGAAATGGCTTTAGAACGTCTTAACGAAACCCAGGTAGTAAACTTAGACGAAGAGCGGAAGGCTGCCATGGTTTCCAATCTGCTCGTGGTACTTTGCGGCAACCATGATGCGCAACCCGTTGTCAACTCCGGAAGCCTGTATTAATGGCAGAAAAGAAACAGGTTCCCTTACGTTTATCTGCTGCCCTTTACGATGCCATAGCCGCTTGGGCCGAGGACGATTTTCGTTCCGTAAACGGGCAGATTGAATATCTGTTAACCGAATGTGTGAAACAGCGAAAGAAGAACGGGAAATATGTCTCCGACGACATTGACGCTCCCATTGAGCTGGATATTAAATAAAGGAATTTCAAAATATAAGCATCAAAGAAGGCGATACCTCCCTCTACCAAAGGAAAATATCGCCTTCTAATTATTTTCTTTAATATTAGTATCAATGATTCGTCAGGATTTTCTGATACTTGTTGTTATCTTTAGGGCATGAAAAAAGCAGACACCTTTTCCATTTTCTGTGAACAAAACAACCTCCACACCATCAGCCTTCTGAGAAAGATGTTGTAATGACTTTGCATTCATATAATCATCTATAACATAGATTGATTTCTTTGCTTGCTGATAGATTTCTATGTAAGCAATGTCAGCCTCTAACTTCTGTCCTTTATAAATCACAAAATTCTTCTTGTCTTTATCGGTAATAAAATTATCTGCTAAGATATTCACATCTTTTTGAATTGAATCTACCTTATTCTCCATTCGGTTCTGCCTCTCCGTTATCGTTCCAACCTTTGCTGTTAAAAGATCCATTTCATTTCTGGTAACAAACTGCTGATTCTGCCTAATATAGTGACGCATCTCCCTAAAAGTACGCATAATAAATATACTCTGTTGTTCCGCTAATTTTCCACGAAGAACTGTTGCAAGCATATAAATTCCCTGCTCTGTAAATGCGTATGGTAAATATCTACGTCCGCCTTCCTGTCCAGCAAAAAAATCCTTTTTCCGTGAGGTCACAATTTGTGACCTCACGGAATCAATTTCACCATTAGATAGTCGAAACATAAAATCTTCCGGAAATCTTTCTATATTTCTTTTTACTTGTTGATTTAACTTTTTTACTTCATAGCCATAAATTTCTGCCAAATCTTTATCCAGCATTACCTGCTGTCCACGAATTATATACACTTTACTACGAATATCATCTGTAGTAATCAATTCTTTTGTTTCTTCCATTCTTCCTCCAAACAAATCGGTTGCAATTTCTATAAGCTACTTATCCAATACGATTCCATAATTGTAAGAATTTCAACAACATCGTCATCAGCGATGAGACCATCATTTCTGTCCGAGAGAAGTTTTAAGATTGCTGGAGTAATCTTAAACTGTCCTGTCTTCCGGACCTTAAATAAGGCTCTTTGTATACGTGTGCCTTTATCAGAAGCGGTATTCCATTCTGTATAGTACTTAGAATACTGATGGATTTGTTTTACAATTCCTTCTGTTCCAGCAGCTTTGTTCTCATAGTAATAATTTTTGAATACATCATATAATCTCCAACTAACTGCCGCTGCAAAACAGACGTCATATAATAATTGAAGAAACTTTCAAATTGAGAAGACTCACCAGATTCCATTCCGAGAGCTTTCTCCATAGGATGCCAATATTCCAGATACAGTTTTGTCTGCTTTGACGGCTCGACTGTCATCAGGAGAAAATTACGAATTTTGTCAGCAGTAGAAAGCGGCAATCCTGTACTATTCACCGTCTCAAATACTAACTGTGCATTATCTTCGGGAACAAGACAGATGTCGACTAATCTCAGCTTTTTTATTCCATCATACACCAATTGAGGTTCAACATCACTGTCACAAAGAGCCTTGTAGATGATTCCATAATTCTCGAAAATCTTGCTCCTTTTAATATCATCCGGCTTAGTTCGATTTTCAAGAAGTTTCATCCATGCATAGAAGTCTTCTTCATTTAACCTTACTTTGTAATATGTATCCCCAGTCTCGTCCTCATTTGTCAGATATCTGCGAGACAATTTTTCTAATGATGTGGTTGCTTTATTATAATCAACATCATCAACTATTTTCGCTCTTGTGTAGTCCCCAAGAGCAAGTAACACAATTGAGATTGTAGTAAGACGCTGCTGTCCGTCAATCACCAAATATTCCTTTACTGCGGAAGCATGCATCGCATCCTGCTTTGCAAGATAGATGACAGAGCCAATAAAATGACAAGGTCTTTCACTATCTTTTGCCACCTTTAGAATGTCATCTATCAATTTTAAGCAATTATCCTTCTTCCAGCTATATTTTCGCTGATAAATAGGAACATAGTATTGAGCCTCTGCCCCTAAAAACTTTGTCAATTCTGTATCTATCGCTTTCATAGTGCGCTCCTTTATTGCCTATTCCATCACATCATGCTCTTAAGGATTACAGATGCAATGTTTTTTCCCTCACGCCAGTCACTTCCAGTCTTAGCAATCGTGGTTTTATATCGTCCATCGCCGTAATAGGTGAGTCGATAATGCTTACCTTCCTCAGTAATCTCAAAGCCCAATTCTAAAAGCTGCTGACGCATTGAAGCCGATAAGGTTTTGTAATCCTTAAATAAAATCTTCACGGTGCGTTCTCTTTCGTCTCGAATATTCTGATAATCGTTAGCATTAAGCACATCAGTCAGAACATCCCATCTTCTTGTCTTCTCACCAAGATTTTTGAGTTTCTCAGCAATAGCGTCCAGAATCATCTCTCTGATTTCGCCTTGATAAAATTCTTCCTCTTCGCCCAAATACAGTATCGGCATATTATCTGCACTACTCATTTTAGAGCGCAACCCTTGGTTCTCGTAAGTAAGGATTTCATTTGCACGGGTCAATTCTTCAACCTGTTTTTTCAGCTTTTGAATGTCCTCGTCTACAGATTCAATCAGTTCATCTGCTTCTGCTGCCATGCGGTTTTTCTCAGATTCAGCCGCCAGCAATTCTGCACCTCTCATACTCAATCGATCTCTAAGAAGTGCATTATTTACGCCTTGCCAAGTATACAGCTTATCCATCATTTGAGCGTTGCAGTACTGAATTACACTACGAATAACCTTTTCAGACAGAACAGCATCAATTCCATCGTATGCACGATATAGATACTTCTTATGACCATATGCACTATTGGGGAAGTATACACCGATAGCGCCGTTGAATTCATTTTTGTCATCACACTGCCGACGGATTCTTCCGTTCAGCCATGTACCTTCTTCAACAAGCACATGGGCAACACCTTTCAACCTTCCAGATAATTTCCAAATATCCACCGGATCTTCACCGTAGTATGTTTTGGAGATATACACAACAGGGAGTCTATACCTTGAAGTGCCATTGATTACATCCGTCAACAAGTCGACATTATCAGCTTTAATGAAAATCGGCTTACGGAGCATTGGCAAAATTCCATCATCCTTCAAATAGCCGTGTTCTATCAGTAGAGTGATAAAATGCGGTGTAGAAAAGGTTGGGTCAACGGCCAGTGCCTCTTCCAAATAGCTGCGGTCAAGCTGGATAGACATTTTCATGTCATTAAAATTCATAACATAGTCTGTATCCCAGACTACACCGTCAGCCTCTGTTTTTTCATAACGAATGGCGATGATATTTTCGTTGCGATATTCTTCAATAGCAAGCCACAGGGTATCGGTGCCGTACCGAATATTGCGTTCGCCATGCCATTCAATTCCCTGAATAATATTCTCTTCATGAGGACTGCCTTGATTCCACTCCAAAACCAGCTGGATAAAGGAGTCCTTTGTCATTGTATCATTGATTTCAAGTAGCGTAGAAAATAACAGCATATGACATCTTGCCTCCGTATTTTACACAGAAAGAGACATGAGATTCTTTCTCAGAGCCTGTCCCTCAATAGGAACATAGCGGGAATCCACAATAAGTTCTCTTCCCAGAATATCTTCCAGTGCAATGGTCTGCCATGTTTCCAGCAGAACCGGGTTGTTTTTCAAAATTGTGTTAATATTTTCAAGCATCAGCGGACTGCTCAGTTTATCGATCATCGCACGACCATTGGTAATGTTTCCGGCTGAATCAACGATATTTGCATGGGCAATCTTCCAGAGTTTTTTCTCACTGAGGAGTCTAAGGATAAAGGCATCCACAAACTCTTTTTGTGCCTCTTCGCTGGTCATATTGACGCTGTAGTTTTCATACGCAGCATCAATTTCATCCGGCACTGTTGACCTAGTGGCAGGAGAAGGAACGATTGCGGAACTTTTCAGTACCTCATCGACCTTCAGCGTTTGTTTCTTCGGAGCAGATAATTTAGCAGCTTTGTGTTCTGTATATTTTCTTTTTCCGTAATCAACCGCAGCGTTAAAACCCATGCCTATCAAATGAAATACTCCATCGACAACATATGGAACAGCTGCCTCCGCTACACGATAAACAATCTGCTGACCAAGCGGGAGATCCTCGACACGTTGTGGTTCTCTTTCTACCTCAACAATCTCACGCTGAAAAATGACCTGCGGCTCTGGAGGGACAGCCTTGGTAGGGTCTTCATCGACCACTTCCAGATCATAAGCAACAGCGGAATAGGTTCCGTCACCACGATGCCGGCCACCCTTGCCGATGCAATCCCCAGTGATATCGTTTCCGTCTTTATCTTTTCGAGGCAACTTGCCTACTACATAGTCGAAATCTCTTTCTTCAGACATCGTCAACCTCCGTAACATTGATTTCTTCAAAGTTATATGCTCCGACAGGGTACTCATTAATATAACCTTCTACTCTAAAGGTCTGTCCGCATCCGATACATTCATAACCTTCACAGTCGAAACAGTGCTGGATTTCCGCACCCATCTGTCGTTCGGAGGAATAATCTCCGGTGCTATAATCAGCAAGGTCAATAGCATTGCTGGCACCACAATGGGGACACTTTATGACCCGCTTCATGCTGATTCCATCTGTTTCCATTTCCAGTTCATTCAGCTGAACGGTCTGAAAATAAGACTCCAATGCCCTGCGAAAAATCTGAGATTTTGGCTGTCCGGTCTTTTCACTACAATATGCAAGCATCTGGTTTTCCTCATCATTGAGACGAACCCGATACTGGTTGTCGCGTTTATCATCTACAGTTGGTCTACCTTTTCCAGCCATGCCTTTCTCCTTTTCGGATATCCATTTAATCTTACTACCCAAATTATACAGATTTCGACATCCTTTGTCAATGATTAAAGGTGTATCCATTTAATAACTTTCTATGAATGACAAAAACGCCCAGACCGAAGCCTGAGCGTCACACTGTTATTTTCATCTTATTCGTTTATCGTAATCTCAATCCCGGACTTAAACTCCACTACAAAATGGTCATCATGCACCGTGATCTTCTCAATCATCCTTCTGACCAGGGCTTCGCTGTACTCGGTGACTTCTTCCGGCTCACTCTGAAGAAACGCAACCATGTCAGCCATGCGCTGGCGAATACCGTCCTTGTTGGCTTCCTGCAAGAGCAGTTCTTCTTTTTCCGCTCGAAGTTCATCGATTTCATCGGCAATGGTATCGTAATTCTGCTTTGCGTTTGCCAGTTTTAGGAGTTCCTGCTGAAGTTCCAGAAGGTGGGCATCAATCCCTTCCACGGCCGCACTATTGCTGTCTCCAAGGCATCTCTCAAAACTTGCCTGCAGGGCGGGGATGAAGGAGGCACTGCCCATGATGACTTCGTTTACCGCCCAGACAACCACCTCATGCAGAAGTTCTTCCTTCACGGTTCTTGCCGTACAGGGTAAGAGGGTTGTCGATATGGCATTGCATTCACCTCCGTTTGGGCATAAGAAAAGCCACCGAAGGATTTCTCCCTGGTGGCCTGGTTCTTATCTATTCTCTTTTCGCATTATAATAGTATCATAAGAACCTACTCTATTTCTCTCCATTTTACTGACATTTTTCAGGGAGAACGAGCATCTTCAGTGCCTTATCGTGGAGACGGTAGATATTCTTAACACCTGTGCACATCTCCGCTGCAATGTCTTCCCACTGCTCAAAATTGAGGTATCTCTTTTCCAGAAGCAGACGGCACTCCTCATCATCCACCGCCTTGATAACGGAAAGGATCTCGTCCTTCAGATCCACCAGATGATCGATGTCCGCATTGATCTCATTTTCAAGCATCAGAATCTTGATGATGATATCTTCCATGCGGTGGGTGTTACGGGTGGGACTTCCGGGCATATCACTGAGGGTGGAAGTTGCCTTGGTTGCCAGGTTATGCAGAGAAGATACCTGTGCGATCTTGGTGTTGATGCGCTCGTCCAGATAACGGGCCTGCTTCAAATACTGTTTTGCTGTCATAATCACTGTACCTCCATCTGCAATTTTCTCATCAGCATCTCCGGGTCGATCCCCGTCAGAATACCGATCCAACCGGAACGGAAGAACCGCTCACACTCGTTTTTCGTAGCAAGACCGTCTCTGTCTTTCGGATGCCTTGCCATACGCTTCAGTGCCGTGCGATAATCTTTCACTGCCTGCAGCACGATGGCATTTGCCAGTTTCTCAAAAGAATCCATATCAGAATCCTCCTTTGCTGTATTCCAGTTGCAGCATTGCTTTGTTCTTTTTTGCGTTCATTCAGTGCGTCCTTTCCGCCCGGATGGGTGGCGGCAGGACACAAAAAGAGCCGATGTAATGATGTACACCGACTCTGATACCGAAATGGACATGACAAAGCACGGTGGGTACATCATTTGTCAGTCCACGGCTGTACCGTGAATTTGACTCTTGATGTATCCCGCCGTCCTAATGGCCATCTCGGACTTTGAGATATTTATGGGGATTTCCCCCGAAGGGGACGGGCAGGCTGTCTGGTTAAACTGTCGCTGCCCGTCAGACTGGTGACCTTACCTCTTCTTTCCAGGTTTGGTCTGTGACAGAGCGCTTCCGGCTACCGACTTGGAGTCTTTGCCGTAACGTCCGTCCTTCAAGATTCTGCTTGCCTTGGAGGCAACAGGCCTTGAAGTCTGCTTCGTGTTCTTCGCCATTCTTCTCACCGCCTTTCTGTTCGAAATTCCCTTAATTTCCAAGGCTGTAATCATTATCGTTGATTCGGTTTTCAGAAAATATGGTGAGAGTCTGGGGGATTTCTGGGGAAAAACTGGAATCTGAAAAAGCGCAAAAAAATACCCCTCGGCGCACGCCGGAGGGCAAAAAAAAGAGAAGAAGCCGAGGCCTCTTCTCTGAAATTTATATATTATTCTGTATAGCCGATCAGAAGACCGTATCTGCCGTCTCCCTCTTTGTGAGTGTACATTTCACGTTTTGCGCCGTCATAATCTATCGTAGGAATACTGTTTTCAACGATAATGACCTGCCCGAAGTCCTGGTTCTTAACAAGATACTCAAACAATCCGTTCCTCATCTCTGCACTTGTATCGCTTCCGCCCTCTTTCAACGAAAGGATCGGTGAATCCATCAACAGTATTCCAAGACCGTGTTTGCCTTTTTCGGACAAATACTGGTGCAGGGCAATTGCCACCGTTGCGTTAAGGAAAGCTTTGTAGCCGCCGCCGAACTTCTGCTTCTTTTTTCCGTTTACGACGATATCGAAGTCTTCGCTTTCGAAATCAAAATAGCAGTTGCTGAATTTATCAAACTTGACTTCGGTAAGTATGGTGTTCAGGAGATCATTGAAATCAGAAACAAACTCCACCGTAAAATTATCCTGTGCCTTGAATGCAGCCTGATCTTCGTTTCCATCCTCTGTTTTCTTCGGAGTGGTTATATGTTTTTCGATTTTCTCAATGATTCCCTGCTGACTCGCTGAATCTACACCATTCTGCAAAAAACATTACTTACAATATCTTGGCATTTTCATAAATCTCAGCCCTATATCGAAATGTTGACATAGGCATATCACACATTCTGGCAGCCTCTAGTCCGGTAATTTTTCCAGATTTCCACAGCTGATAAACCTGATGAAAATTCTCTGGCAAAGTAGCCGGCGGTCTGCCAAAACGGACTCCCCTTGCTTTAGCTGCTGCGATACCCTCTGCCTGCCGCTGCCTGATATTACTTCGCTCATTTTCTGCCACAAAAGAAAGCACCTGCAACACTATGTCAGACAGAAATGTTCCCACCAGGTCTTTCCCTCGCCTTGTGTCCAACAATGGCATATCAAGGACAACGATATCCACCTTTTTGTCCTTGGTAATAATCCGCCACTGATTCTGTATTTCCTCGTAATTTCGTCCCAGACGGTCGATACTTTTGATATAAAGCAAATCATCTGTCTTTAACCGCTTTAAAAGACGCTTATACTTCGGACGGTTGAAATCCTTCCCTGACTGCTTATCTACAAATATATTTTTCTCAGACACTCCAACTTCACGCAGGGCAATCATCTGCCTGTCTTCATTCTGATCTTTACTACTGACCCTGACATATCCATATACTGTCATGTGTTCCCTCCTTGTTTTCCCATATAAAACAAAAAGCGTAAAAGGATATCTATATGGCATCCTCTTTACGCTTCTTTTTATATGTATTATAAAATTTCAAATAGTTCATGCTGCATCCAAAGAATCTGTCATATACGGAATAGCAATCTATAAGCCTTTATGTGTATCAAACCTTTTTCACCCCTTTCATGGCATAAAAAAAGCAACCGGAGCATCTCTGCTTCGATTGCCATAATAATATTATTACATATACAATAAAAATAAAAGTGGCTAAATATTAGTATTTTATTAGTTTTATACGTAATTTTATTAGTTGGTTGAGTGACCATGATAATGTATCATGCCTTTTTCTTGATAATCATTGCCACATCAAATCCATGATAATAATATCATACCTGCTTTTACATAACAATTATATCGTTGTTAGTCCGTCGTTAGTTTCTTGTTAGTCTACTGTTAGTCTGTCGTTAATCTTTCTGACGTAAACGATTAATGACCCATTATATATTTAGATCATCTGAAAATACCTTAATGCATCCGCAATAGCCTCTTCCTTCTCCTTCGGACACTTAGGCTGTCTGGTATCATCAGATTTAGGTTTATTGTAATTTTCACGCTCTATAATTCCATACTTAGCCTTAACCTGCGCAATATAAAGGATAGATACTTTCATCCCCTCATTATGCTCTGCCACATATGACTTGATTTCCTCATAGGTTGCTTTACTCTCAGCAGAGGTAATATCTAACTCATCCATATCCAGTCTCACATTCACATGATGCTTCGCTTCATGAAGTTTGGACAATAAGCATACCGTCTCCACATGGCACGATTGCTCCAGATGAATGTCAAATAATCGGCCAATCCACGGAAAATCAGCCCGTTCGTTCTCGGAAACATATCCACAGCCTTTTTGACCTCAAAATCGCCATTTTCTCGACTGCGCTCGTTCTCGGAAACAGGTCGATGTGCTTGTTCCTACTATATAATGCAGGTGCACAGATTTTCCAATCGCCTCAAGACTTCGCTCTGAGGGAATAAGTCAAAATACCCGCGATTCCCCATCCACTCAACTTTATTGCTGCCGGAAGCGATACTTGCCTTTTCCGTGTCCGGTCACAGGCTCAATGATCCCGTGCTCTGCCATTTCACGCAGCAAGGCAGTGCATCTTGTCGGCTTCAGATCGAGCACTCTCTGCACATCCGATCTGCCGAATACGATCTCTTTTCCTAAAGCCTCTTGTAATTTGCAAACATGCGAAGCGGTCTTTGCTGTAAAATCCTCTTCAATGTTCACTTTTTTATTTTCAATGTTCGCTTTTTCGGAGTCAATGTTCACTTTTTCCGGTTCTTTAAAAGTGCCGCTGATGTGCAATATCCGGTTATGAAGAGGATGATTCTCGTTCAACAGGAGATTGCGAAGGAATACCTCAAGGAAGCCGTCCAGCGATACCCCTCATTCCAACGGGCAGTTCTCAGAGCCGCTGCCATAATATTAGGGCTTATGACCGCACCGACTCCGTAAAAGCAGTGCAGAAAATTCATGACCGAACCGGAATAATTGTTGGCAACATAGTGATTGACAGCCGAATCAATCGCTCCGGCTCCAAGCCCGTATGGTACGGCAAAAATAAAGAGCATCCAGTATTTCGAAGAAACCGAAAATCCACACAATCCGAATATCGTCAGAAGAATTGAGCAGATTACAATCCACTTGGTATGTATCCTGCTTATGAGCTTCGGGCTCATGAGTGCCGATATGATTGTCATAAACGATATCGTCATTGAAACATAACCTGCATACGAGGACGGTACATCAAAATACATCTGCATCGTCGGCCATCCTGAGCCTAAAAGTGAATCCGGAAGTCCGAGGCTTATAAAGATAAGATATATAACTGCAATCAATAATGAAGCTGTCATCTGAACATTAACACTCCTGTCACTTTTTATTATAAAAATAGTTCTTATAATATCACACTGTTTTCAATCTGCAATTTATTATTTTTTCTCTCTAAGCTTCCTGTACGCATTCGGCGTAATCCCCATTATGCGCTTAAATACCCTGTTAAAATAACTGATATTGTCAAAGCCGCATTCCGATGCTATATCCGTAATCAGCTTTTTTGTGGACTTAAGAAGCTTAGAAGCATGAATAATCCTTATATAATTAAGATATTCAAACGGTGATTTGCCCGTTAAAGCCTTAAAACTATGTTCGTAGTGGCTTACACTGTAGCCTGCTAAAGCTGACAACTCCACAATACTTATATCCTCTGCAAAATGTTCATTCAGAAAGCTGATACTCTGCTGTATTTCTATTTTAGGAGCACCTTTCACATCTGAAGTCCTAAGCTTGGCAAAGTACTGCGAATATAGTCTCTGAAAACAGATTAGCAGAATGCCCTTTAAGGAAAGCTCATATTCCTCAAGCCCCATCTGCATAAAAGCAGAAATTTTTTTCAACAGTAATAATGTATCCATGTCAGCCTGATTATTCCTCCCAAGCATACATACACATTCATATCTGTACGGATAAATTATTTCATTATAAATATTTCTCTCAAATGTATTCTCCATAAACAGCCATTCCTCGGAAAAAACAACCGCATAGTGCCTGCACGGCACACCTGTATTTTTTACCGCATTATGAACCAGTGCCGGAGGTATAAAAAGTGCATCTCCCTCCTTCATATTGTACTGTTTTCCCTCAACATAAAATGTCATGCTTCCCTCATCCAGATAAATAAACTCCATCTCCGGATGATAATGTACATAAAGAGCATTCGTACTGTCTGCACCTATTTCAGTCTTATGGATTGAAAAAGGTCTGGCTTTTGTAAAATGCTTCACATTTTCCAACAATTCTTTATTTTTCATATCTGTCCTCATTTCACTTCATCCCGAAAGCAGCATTACAATTCTGCATTTATAACAATATAATACAACTTTATAGCTATTTTGAGCAAGTATATTTTATTTTTTTGCAATATAATACATACAACATCGTTTTTGGCTGAAATACATTTTTAATTAGTTGCAACAATTTCACAATTGCACAAAATAATAGATATGGAAGGAGCCTGCACAATGGGAAACATTCGCGTTGAAGGAAAAAAAATTATTTACCAGAGAAAAGATGAACTGACAATAATCGAGCCCTATGGCATGAACTGTCTTCGTTGCAGAAGCACCAAAAACAGTAAAATTCTTGATGAAAACTGGACTGTACTGCCTCCTGCTACTGCCGATGACTGCCACATTGAATGTGACGGCAGATTCGCAACCATCACAAATGGAGCTATGAAAGCAACCATCGATGTCGGACAGATATGGTATGGCGGAATAATAACCTACTTTAAAAAAGATACTCCTGTTCTTCATACAAGATTTGAAGGTGACTACAGCAACAGAAACCAGCATATTGAGGGCGACCACTACAAGATCAGCGTGATTTTCGATGCCAATGAAGGTGAGCATTTTTATGGAATAGGTCAGGAGCAGGTTGATTTATTTGACAGAAAGGGCAGCACCTCACAGATAATTCACTATAACACCAAATCCACTGTTCCTGTGCTCTACTCCTCACTTGGTTATGGTTTCTTCTGGAATAATCCATCCCCGGGAAGATGTGAGACAACAAGAAATCATACTATGTTTGTGGCTGACAGTGCTTACCAGGCAGACTACTTCGTCTATACCGGTGACACTCCCGCTGACATTATGAAACTCTACTGTGACCTCACAGGCTATGCGCCTAAATTTCCGCGATGGGCTGCCGGCTTCTGGCAGTGCAGGTTAAGATATGAGAGTCAGGATGACCTTTTAGCTGTAGCTCGTGAATATAAAAAGCAGGGAATCCCTATTGATGCCATTGTAATTGATTTCTTCCACTGGACTGAACAGGGTGAATGGAAATTCGACCCTAAATATTGGCCAGACCCTGCCGCGATGGTAAAAGAGCTTGAAGAGATGGATATTCATCCTGTAGTCTCCATCTGGCCTACCATCAATCCAAAGAGCGAAAACTACCTTGAAATGAGCGAGAGAAACATGCTCGTCAGAACCGAAAACGGTCAATATGGAACCTTCGATTTCTATGGTCAGCAGACTTTCGTTGATATGATGAATCCCGAGACAAGAGAATTTGTATGGGACAAGGTAAAAAATAACTACTATAAGCATGGAATAAAAACCTTCTGGCTCGATGAAGCAGAGCCTGAGGTTCACCCACAGCAGCCGGGGCACTTAAAATACTATCTCGGCAATGGTGCACAGGTAGCACAGCTATACCCTTATTACTATGCCAAGACCTTCTACGATGGTCTTAAGGCTTCCGGCGAGGACGAAATCATATCTCTCACCAGAGCAGCCTATCCGGGCAGCCAGAAGTTCGGTGCAATCGTGTGGAATGGCGATATTCCGTCCACCTTTGAAAATCTTAAAATGAGTATAACCAGCGGCCTGTCCATGAGCATGTGCGGCATTCCGTGGTGGAACTCGGATATAGGCGGCTTCTTAAACGGAGATACAGAAAGTGATTATTTCAGGGAATTAATTGTACGCTGGTTCCAGTTCGGATTATTCTGCCCTGTGATGCGTCTTCATGGTGCAAGAAAAAGGCAGTCGACCTACACCGAAAGACACCCCGGCATCATTGAACCAAGCGGCGGTGACAATGAAATATGGTCCTTCGGAGAGAAGAATTATCATATAATAAAAAAAATATTAGGTTATCGTGAAAAACTAAAAGACTATACCTGCCAATATATGGACATCAATTCACAGACAGGTGCCCCTATCATGCGTCCTATGTTTTTCGATTTTCCTGACAATGAAATATGTTACACCCTTGAAGACCAGTACATGTACGGAGCCGACCTTCTGTTTGCCCCGATATACAGACAGGGCGAAACCGAACGTGCGGTATATCTTCCAGAGGGCGACTGGGTCAATGTGCTCACACACGAAGCTTTTTCTGGCGGTCAAAGCATTATCTGCCATGCACAGCTTGATGAATTCATCGCTTTCGCAAGGGCGGGCAGTGACGTTATTAACTGCTTCTGAGTAACATAATGAAATCCCTTTGGAAGTAATATTTTTTATAGCATGAAGTCCGATTACCCCCTTTGATGTGGCAATCGGACTCGCTATACCCAACTGTTATCCAGACATAATCGGTACACCTTTCCTGTACTGACTATATCGAAAGCTTAATAAAGTGTCATTTTCTATTCATAATCTAATATATCCATAATAAAATTATACATATATCGCGGATATTTCTCATCCTCCGCATCCTCGCCCAAGGTGATGGAGAGCACTGTATCGCCATGCTCAATAATTATATCCGTATCATCAAAGTCAACCCTTTCAATCTCAGAATACGGAATCCTCACCACCTCTTCACCGCTATCAAGCCAGTAGATTATATCATGCCTTTCCACCTCCCCCTGTAATACGGTTTAATACCTCTTTGGGCATTCCGTTTTCCAGAAATCTTTTCTTCAGGCTCTCTGAAATGCCAGATACCTTTTGATGGGTACCGTTGATAATAAACTTATCCCCTTCCACCCGGTTCTCTGTAATCTCATAGCGGAACAGGGAATTAAAGTGCCTTTTTCCATCCCTGGTAATCTCGCACTCCATGATCTCCATCAGCCTTCTTTTCTTATTCTCAAGCTGCTTTGTAAACACTACAATGGGGAATGCCTCGGTTACCAGATCCATTAACACCTCATCATCCATATCATATTTTCTTTTACACAGCGTTCTCATTCGGCTGTAGGTGGCTTCACAGCTGTTGCTGTGAATGGTGGTAAGCACGGTATGACCGGTTCTTGCAGACTCCTGTGCGGTATAGGCTTCGGAGCTTCTCATCTCTCCCACACAGATAATCTCCGGGTTAAAACGCAGAGCCATGTCGAGGAGCATATCCTGATCGATGTTCTGTTTTTCATTTTCGCTGAATCTGGTCAGCGTATGGATCACGCTGTTGGTTACCTTTCCATCCTTTTCCCTTACCAGAGCCAGCTCCCTGCTTCCGTTTTCAATGGTAAAAATTCGCTTGTTGTCTGGAATGGTGGTAAGGAGCCACCCTGCCAGTGTGGTCTTGCCGGAGCTGGTGGCGCCTGCCACACAGATGCTAATGCCATACCGCAGACACTCTGCCAGAAAATCCAGCATTTCTTCTGTTGCAGTTCCTCCATCCACAAAGTCGCTCTTTTTCAGGCTCTGGGGACTTACGATTCGGATGGAGGCTGCAATGCCCACATCCTCATCCACAAGATTTCATTTATCTTATCGATAAACTCCTGCTGTTTGATCTCTGCTATCTCATCCTGTTTCGTGATGATATCGAACCGGTCCTCCTCTACATTTAATGCAAGGCAGCTTCCGTTCTCCCACTTCATATGAATCTGCCCGATGTCATCCACATGGTCAACAATGCCCTTGCTGCCCGGCGGCACCGAAGTCTCTCCTGCCATGCAGTACAGATGGATAGGTGTACCTTTTGGATACTTTTCTTTAAGCCGTGCTATCTCTTCTCTCTTTAACATGCTTCTTCTTTCTCGATTCCTTCTGCAAGGCCTTCATATACGCCATCAATCTTTTATATTGCTCATCACCTAGACTATGTATCTGTTTTAAAATCTTAATATCTGACCTAGTAACTTCATAATCCATATCTGAATCTTTATATTCCGGTTCAATTCCTTTTCCTGTCAAAAGCTGTTCAGGAGTAATATCTAATGCATCACATATGGAAAACAAACAATCCGCTTTTGGATTTGTCTTTTTCTTTTTCCAGTCACTGATGTTGCTCGTTGCAATTCCGGTTCTTCTTGAGAGTTCCAACTGCGTTATGTTCTTCTGCTCCATCACATAAAAAATTCTTTCACTGATAATCATAATTTTCCTCCATCAACATTCCACACATATCCGTATTTCGTAATTTGTATATCCGTCTTTACGGTTATGATATCATGCGACAGCTTTTCTTTCAATAGAGAGTTTTGCATGCAACGCAAAAAATAATAGCGGACATCAACAGACGAGAGTTCCAAAAGATGGTTGGCACCAGAATGGATGCATACCTTAGGTATGATAAGCCACAAATGAAATCGCTGCCGGGCGATAAGTATTCCACATGTGACTATAAATACATTCTGAAAGTACCTGATAACTATCATCTTGAGTATGATGGCCACTATTACTCTGTATTGTACACGTATCGCGGCCAGCCTGCAATTATAAAAGCAACACCAACAGAGATTCTTATCTGTGACAGGAATAACCGCTTTATCTGTAAGCATAAGCGTTCCTATAAGGATTTTCCTAAATACATCACGGATGATAGCCATATGAAGCCGGAGCACCTTTATTACAAGGAAGTAAATGCCCGTGACGGAGCTTATTACCGCAGGTGGGCATCTACCTTTGGAGAATGTACAGAAGAGCTGATTGATCAGGTTCTGCGCTCCGCAAAGCATGAAGAACAGGCTTATAACAGTTGTGCAGGTATTCTTCATTCCTGCAAGGGAATCCCTCATGGGGTTGTCGAAGAGGCATCCCGTAAGTGCATTGAGATGCACGCCTGCAAGTATTCTTACTTTAAACGAGTCCTCGGAAACGTTGTAAATAACATCGATTCCGAAAACGGAAGAACACTTCCGTCCCATGAAAATATCAGAGGAAAGGACTTCTATAAGTAAGGGTGACTACTATGAAAAATATAACGTTAACGGCAGATGAAATGGTCATCATTGACCGTTTAAAACAGATGAGGATGTCAGGTATGGCAGAAGCCTATGAAGAACAGCTTCGTAACCCGAACGCTGACCTTTCGGGCTTCTATGACAGATTTTCAAGCATTGTAAACTTCGAATGGGAACTTCGCTTTAATAAAAAGTTCAATCGTTTCCTGAAGAAAGCCACCCTCAGGTATCCGCATGCATCCTTTGATGACACAATCTATGAACCCGACCGAATGCTGGATACCGAAACTATCGAACGTCTTGCTACCTGCAAGTGGCTGGATGAAGGACGCAACCTTCTTATTACCGGAGCTACCGGTGCCGGAAAATCTTATCTGTCAAATGCATTATGTGTTGCAGCTATAAAGCAGTTCAGAACGGTTAAATATATCCGTGCCAATACCATGATGAGTGAGATGGATCAGGCCCGTATCAAAGGGACCTATCTGGAATACGTCAATCACATGGCCGGGCTGGACATGCTGGTCATTGATGATTTCGGACTTATGGACCTTGACCTGGATAAATGCCGTGATTTCTTCGAGGTTATTGACAGCAGGGATAATCGTCACTCTACTGTTATTGTCTCTCAGCTTCCGGTTAAGTCATGGTACGACCTGTTTGCTGATAATACTTATGCGGATGCATGTCTGGACCGTATGATACACAAGGCGTTCCGCCTTGAACTTAACGGAAAGAACATGCGTAACCCGAGTTAACTAATAAACTTCCCGTTTGGAGCGGACAGCCTTACCGCTAGCGCGGACTGGCTGTTCCGTTCAAGCGGAATACGCAATTTTTGCATCCCTATTGTCATCAAACTCTAATATTGGATAATCATTTCTTATAAACATAATTTGTAATCCTCCTTTACTTTATATCATACGCCAAAGCGATATTCTTTTTCTTCCTTTTCATTTGCAACCAATTGAAACTGCTCTATAACCATATCAGCCACTTCATCCGGATGAAGATTGGTGTTGTCTATCTTTATATGATTATCAAACCATATTTCTCCATCCTCTAAATTCAATCTATGATTTGTTGCATCTTTCAAAAGATTAGCCTTACTCCATGCAACATCTCTTTTTGATGCTTTGCATTCCATTCTGTGTGGCGTTTCGTTTCTTTCAAGTCTTGTTGCAAGGTCGGCACTTAATTCCACAAAATAAAATTCTCCTCCATTAATCTTAAACAATTCCGCCAGACTTGTTAAGTACTCCCTCTCTTGTGGAACTTCAAATGCACAGACGTATGTAAAAATCAAATCCACATTATGTTTCACTGCAAGTTCAAATGCTTTTTCTCTAAAAATAGCATTGAATTCTTTTTGTGCCGGTGTTCCAAAACCAAATATCTTGTCAGACATTTCTATGCTGTCATGATTCATCATCATATTGTACCTTAATTTATCCCTCAGGCTTTCTGCAACTGTCATTTTTCCAACTGCCTGAGGACCACATACTATAACTAAGTTTGCCATAATAATCTCCCTTCTATTTTTTACTCTGTACACTTGGCAAAATTATCTGTGTTTACCGCCGGAGTTCTTTAATCATAGTATAGCTGTTCAAAAGTGTACCATCCTTTAAGCGAATTGCATTTGGATGAACACCTGTAATCCTAAATCCCATTTTCTCATACAAGTATCGTGCTCTGGCGTTTCCTTCTACAAACTCTAATTCTATCTGCATTACGCCCTCTCTACGTTCTGCAAGACGAATCATTTCTTCAAACATTTTTGTACCGATTCCCTGATTCCAAAAATTGCTAATCAATGCAATTGATATACTGGCTCTATGTTTTGTTTTCATTCCCTTGAAAAAGCTTATTGCACAATTTCCAACAACCTTACCCTCTACGATACACATAATCATTGCTTCATTTGGAGAGGTATTCTTCTGCTCAAACAACGTTTTTTCTCCTTCTGCTGTATATTTTCCACACTCCTCCGGATAACGCAAAATATAATCCGTTTCCCCGGCAGAAGTAACCAAATACTCCAATGTACTTTCTACATCTTCCTCTTTAGGGCTACGAAGTATCGCTTCACGCCCATCTTTTAATTCAAACCTTACATCATCAATAATCATATCGTCTTTCTCCTTTTCATAAATTTAGCTACTTCACCGGACCCTGATGAATAAAAAAGACCACCTACCCGAAAGATAAGTGGTCAAAAACAACTATACAAAAATACTATGTTCCTGAAAGCTTATTTTTCTTCGTAACCGGAATATTTACATACAACATTAAGACCCTGCACGTTAATCTGCATTGTCTGAATACTTTCGTATGTATTTTCGACTACGAATAAAAACATAATTCGGCTTCCTTTCCAAAATATTTTTAATAATATAATTCTTTTATTTCATTTTGTCAACTTTTTCTTTTTAAATTTTTAAATCATATGAAAAAACCTCAATGCCTCCACAATAGCATCCTCTTTCTCTTTCGGACAATGTGGTTGCTTTACATCTTCCAACTTAGGCAAATTATAATTCGCACGTTCTTTAATTCCATACTTAGCTTTTACCTGTGCAATATACAGATTAGATACCTTCATCCCATCATTATGCTCAGCCACATATTTCTTAATTTCCTCATATGTAGCCTGTCTACGCTCCGCTTCGGTCCGCGCTGGGCAAAGGTCCCCTGGACCTTTAGCGCCTCTCAGCCGCCGTTAAATCCATCTCGTCCATGTCAAGTCT
>OGOZ01000190.1_pt1 | contig 43943 bp, 52 predicted proteins | sample 1552801 | NCBI WGS metagenome assembly OGOZ01 (sample SAMEA2580196, study PRJEB22360) | human gut metagenome | biome: human gut; feature: human-associated habitat; material: faeces | place: Denmark | collected 2008/2010 | reverse complement strand
CAGACTACACATGGTCTAAAATCGTTGGTGAACAAGGTCCACAGGGTCAACGAGGTCCACAAGGTACACAAGGTCCACAAGGTACACAAGGTCCACAAGGTCCACAAGGCAACACTGGAATCGGCGTTAGGGCTGTTGTAGAACAGTATTATCTGTCAACCAGTAGCACTACACAAAGTGGCGGATCCTGGAGCACAAATCAACCTAAGTGGTCTGAGGGAAAATACATCTGGACACGCTCGCAGGTGACGTGGACAAACAATACGGTTACGACCACCACTCCCGTACTTGCCAAAGCGATTAATGGGGCGAACGAGACTGCGAATGGAGCTGCAAACAAAGTTGAGAAGATCAACTACTACTTCTGGACAGACAACAGCGGTGCTCACGTTACGACTAAACCGAATGATGCCACCACTGGACCGAACATCTTGATAGACGGAAACGGTTTCCACATCCGTCAGGGTAAGGCAGAGACGGCATTTTTCAAGTCTGACGAGATCGGTCTTGGCTCGAATTCACAGACGTCCATTATTCGCATGTGCGGAGGACTCGGCGAGATAGGCACAGTGTCGTCTTCCAGTTCTTCTGTTCTGGCATTGTTTGGCGAGTTGGTAGGTCTGAGGGGGAGCAATGGAACTGTCGTAGGCAATAACCTAGCAAATCTTACGCTGACAGATGACGACGCAGTTTTGACAGCAAATGGCAGCATCGTATTCAATTCTAAAACCGCGTACCTCGGTACAGATAGTCTCGATTCGAGAGTGTATCTGTATGGCACAAGAGGATGGATTGAGCCAGTAGCATCTTCTGCAAATAACGCAAATGCAGGAATCACCATCCACGGCAAAAAGTTGGTAGGTGTAATCGCTGGCGCAGGAACGTCAGGGGGAGCTAATCCGGGACTTTATATCCGAAATGAGGGAGGCGCATATGAAGATGGCGTCCTGGTATTAGACGCTTACGAGTATCTTTTTGGAGGAAACGGAGATCCTGTAAAAAGTCTAGACGTATACAAGGCTATGCGCTTTGAAGACTGGAAAACACTTTATGAAGACAGTACTTTTGGTCGCGTAAAATACAGAGTGTTTGCTGGAATGGTATTCATCTACGGTGCGGTTTCTGGAATCTCAGGATCCTGGCATCTACATCTTCCTCGAAAATACTGTCCTGAATTTCCGACCTGGTATCCTGCCACACAGTCTAAAACTGGAGGAAGCATATCTAATAATACCGCATCTATATGGTTGATGGCATACGGTAAAGACGACAACTTAGGCGACACTTTGTGGATCTATACAAATGGACCTGTAGGAAATGACGAATTCGTTAATTTCTATGTGTGTTATCCTTATTGCGATTTTTGATGGGCTTTTAAAGAGTTATAATAACGTTATCCGTAGAAAGGAGAAGACATGTTCGAGCCTTATTTAATGGGACAATATCAATATCCTTGGCAGGGGATGACTCCTATGCCAAACTGGCAACCTCAGACGCCTCAGGCTGCTCAAGGACAGCAAGGCATTCAAGGCGTTCGATTTGTCAGTGGAATCGAAGAGGCTAAGAACTGTACTATTCCGCTCGGTTCGAAGGCTCTCCTGATGGACAAGGAAAAGGACAGGTTCTACCTGAAGGAGACGGACATGGCTGGCGTGTCGACTGTCTCCGAGTTTGAATTCAAAAAGGTCGAAGCTGAGGCTACCCAGGAGTACGTCACTCGTCAAGAGTTCGAACAGTTCTCGGCACAACTGTCAGCGCAACTGAAGGAGCAATATGAATCAGTTATTCAACATGCTGGGCAATTCCAGCAACCCGCTCAAGCCCAACCTAGGGTCGACCCAGCAGCAGTCCCCTCTGTCTCAAATGTCCCACTTAATGGAGTTTATCAAGACGACTTCTCCCGAGCAAGCCAAAGCTCAAGTGGAGCAGCTTATCAAGGAGCGAGGAATAACTCAGCAGGAGTTTGATGCTGTTAAGCAACAAGCGTCTGAGATAGCCAAGGTTCTTGGCATTAAGTAATCCATTCATTCTGCGCAGAGAATGGACATAGTAAGGTTCTACGAAAGGAGAACAAAATGGAAAACATGAGCTTGTCTGACATCGCCGCTGTCACTCGTGGCAACGATGACGGCGATGGCTGGGGCGGCAACGGTGCATGGTGGATTATCGTGCTGTTCCTGTTCATGTTCGGCGCCGGCTGGAATCGAGGTGGTGGTGCGAATGGCGAGCCTGTCACTGAGGCAGGTCTGTGCAATGCCATGAACTTCAACAACCTTGAGAATGCTGTTGGTCGTCTGTCTGATCAGAACACCCAGCAGACTATGCAGCTCGGCAACGGCATCTGCAACCTTGGCTACGAGTTGCAGGGCAACATCGGTCAGCTCGGCAAGGAGGTCGCACTCGGTCAGGCGAACCTTCAGCTGCAGGAATCTAACAATGCCGCAGCCATCTCTCATCAGCTTGCTACGTGCTGCTGTGATACTCAGCGTGCCATTGATGGTGTGAACTACAATGCGGCTCAGAACACCGCATCCATCAATGCGAACACGACTGCTGCTGTTCAGAAGGTGCTCGACGCCATCCAGAAGGACAAGATTGAGGCTCTCCAGGGTCAGGTGAACCAGCTGCAGCTTCAGTCTGCTCTCTGTGGCGTTGTCCGTTATCCGAACTCCACCACGTTTACCGCTGGGTACAATCCGTATTTCAACGCTAATGCGTGCGGATGCGGATGCGGAACCACGTTCTAAGCTATTGCCGTCTATCTTCGGTAGTCTTGGTAGGCGAGGGCGCAAGTCCTCGCCTCCAGGCGTGAAAGGAGCCCACAATGGGTGTTAAGACTATTGGACGTTTTGTCTACGACAGCTCCACTCCAGCTGCCGTTTCTGCGAATGGTAACGTGCCTCTTCCCACATCTACAGTCTCCAACAACTGCATCAGCTGCGATGGAAGCAACATTACCATCAATCGCTGTGGTGTGTATGAGATTCTGGCGAACTTCACGTACACTGCTACGGTCGCTGGTGTCCAGGAGACTCAGATGTTCCGCAACGGTAACGCTGTTCCTGGCGCACATGCCCTCGATACGGTAGCAACTGTGGGAGACGATGTCTCTCAGGCGTTCCACGCCATTGTAACCGTCCCTAAGAACGCTCCTACGGCTACGCTTAACTTCAAAAGCGCGAATGCTACGTCTGTTCGAGTAGCAAACGTTATCGTTGTGAAGGTGGCTTAGAATGAAGCGCATTTCTACGCTGCTCGAACAAATGGACGATGAGCTTGACGGTGCTCGTGAATACGCCCAGTGCGCACTTCACTTGAAAGACGAGGACAAAGAGCTGGCAGACGTTTACGTATCTTTAGCTCGCACTGAACTCGACCACTACCAAAAGCTCTACAACCAGATGACTCGCGTCATGACGAATTATCGTTCTGAGCACGGAGATCTGTCACCAGAACTGCAGGAATTCTACGATTGGCAACGTACCAAGACCCTAGACTGCATGGCTGAGGTCAAGGTGCTTGTCGACTCGTACAAGTAGATCAGATGGGAGATGGCGTGCTAGATTCTAACATCCCGCTACGCGACGCATTCTATCTGCTTTTTGGGATAGCCTCATTTGCAGGAGTCTTGTACGCCATTTTTTCAGGCAAAACCAAAAGTGTCGGCGACGAGCGCGAACGTATCGTCCGCATTGATGAGAATCTCAAGGAAATGCGCAGCGACGTCGCCGACATCAAAGCCGAATTGCGTCAAACGAAGAACATGATGTCTGACCATGAGCGACGGCTCATAAAGTTGGAAGAGGATCGATCTACGATGTGGAAACGCATCGACGAGATAAAAGAAAAGATCTGTTAGGAGGAAAAATGTTGAACATCAACTGGGGAGTGCGATTGAAGAATCCCGTCTTCTGGGCACAGGTAATCTGCGCTATCGTGCTCCCGCTTATTGTGGGCGTTGGTGCCCAGTGGGAGGACATGACCAGTTGGGTCAAGCTCGGAGAGACTATCGTCTCTGGGCTCCAGAATCCGGTCGTAGTAGTCTCTATGGTCGTGAGTCTGTGGGCTTGCATTACCGACCCGACCACCAGTGGTACATCTGATAGTGAGTCTGCTCTCGCACGAGATTATCTCAAGGGGAACATCAAGTGTTCTGGTGAGGTGAACGAGTAATGGATTTTGAGAATCTCAATGCGGACGTGAACAAGATTCTCACGAAACACTTCACTCGTGGGCGTGGAGGATACGGCATTGAATTCGTAGTGATTCACTACAATGCTGGCGACCTCACCGTGGAGGGATGTTACAACGTCTGGCAAACTCGTGAGGCGTCTGCGCACTATCAGGTTGAGTCCTCTGGGCGCATCGGGCAACTGGTGTGGGACAGGGATATGGCGTGGCATGCTGGCAACGGTACTGCGAATCGAAAGAGCATCGGTATCGAGCATGCGAACCAAGGCAACACGATGACAGACGCTTGCATCGAGAATGGTGCGCATCTGTGCGCTGCAATCTGCAAGTACTACGGTCTTGGTCGTCCAGAGTGGATGGTCAACGTGTTTCCTCACTGCCACTTCAGCTCCACCAGTTGCCCTGGACCTCTTAAGGAGGGAACATCGTACCATGACAAATACATGAAGCGTGCTCAGTATTGGTACGATGTAATGACTGGAACGCAGACCGAACGTGCAGGCTGGGTGAATCAAGACGATAAATGGTGGTATCGCCATTCAGATGGTTCTTATACGACAAACGGATGGGAACCGATCGATGGCAAGTGGTACCACTTTGATTCTGAAGGCTGGATGCAGACTGGCTGGATTCTAGACAACGATAAATGGTATTATCTTACGGATTCTGGAGCCATGGCGACTGGTTGGGTTAGTGTTGACGGTAAGTGGTATTACCTAGACGACTCTGGTGCTATGGCAACAGGGTGGATCGATGTCGATGGCAACCGTTATTACCTCAACGATTCAGGCGCAATGGCCACTGGATGGCTTATGTACGAAGGGTCTTGGTATTACCTCAACGATTCAGGCGCAATGGTAAAAGACTCTACGATTAATGTCAATGGCGAAAATTACGTCATTGACAAGGACGGAAAGATGATCACAGGAGACCTGGAGCTTTACGCTACAGAGTCTGGACAGCTCAAAGTCCGCAAAAAGCCTGAAGCATAACGACACATCCTGCATATGCGGTTGTGTACCTCTCAGGTGTTTGCCGTGCCTGAGAGGTTTTCTTTTTCTATTCTGAATCACGTATTTTTACCTGAGGAGAGAGATATTCTCTCTTCCTCTCTCCCCCTTCGAGTCTAGTGTTCTTTTAGGTATGATCTATTATAGAGAAAATCACGTGGGCGATTGGAAGCACTCAATCGGTTTTCACCTTTTGAAAAATTGATTGACGTTAACCTAGAGAGAGAGAGAGAATATCTCTATCCTTAGAAGAAAATACGTGATTCTCAATGAGATTGCGTGAAAACAGAGCGATAATATGAATGTTGTACGATTCCGACAGAAAGGAATAATATGGAAATCCACGAGATGAAGGACAATGGAAGGTACAGCATCGCCATCAAAGCAAACGGCAGCGTCTGGAAGAAGATAGCCGCTGCAGCAGACAAAAATGGAGTATCTGTTAACAAGTTTATGATTGATTGTGCTCGCACTGGATGGAAGAACGCAGACATCGAGGAATTGTCTGGAAATACTTTCGAAGCCTTGAAGACAGAGTATCCTGTGCTTGAAGGGTACCTCTCTGCTTATGCAGATACTGTGTCTGTCACAGGGATTGTGAAATTCACGAATGTCACTCCACAAACAGCGCTTCAAATAATCAATAAACTGGTGAGTGAAGGTCGCTTGATTAAGGGTCGTGGCTGTGGCATATGGAAGTATGTCGACGGAGACGACGCTACGCTCAAGATGTTTGCAATGTCGTGGCTGAAAGTGGACGATGAAATCCGAAGGTATGCTGTCCAATTCATTCAAGAAGTCGGAAGCTACCGACCAGCAGAAGCTATGTCGACTTGGACAAACCGCATAAGAGACGATTTGTCTGCATCGGAATCATATGATATTTTCCTGATAGAGCACAAACTCAATGACGACTTAGGATTCGAATCGTACGTGAAAAGCGAGATATCAAAAATCTCTATGGCGTTTGATGTCGAAGGCGTATCACACAAGAAGAAGTCTGGTGGCATAGATATTGACCCAAACATCCTCCAAGAGATAGACAAGCGAGACATAAATTTTGATGGTTGGGACGACCTCATGTAAAAATATTTTCAATATTTTTCGAATTCTCGATAGAAGTTGAACAATCTTGAGCGATAATAACGTCGTCAGGAAGTTCGACAACTACGACAGGGAGTCAACAATGAAGAACGTCAAGAACATGAACGATATCGCCGCTATCGCCACTGCCAAGGTCAACGAGCTCATCAAGAACGGTTTCATCTTCAATTTCGGCACCATGGCAGGTTCTCAGGGTGACGATTTCAAGGCAGACCTCACCAAGGACGGCATCACCTACCGTGTTCGCGTTTTCCATGGGTTTGGATACGATGGTTTTGATGATGTCGAGATTCTTGAGGTTCGTAAATATGAGCAGAACTTTGCTGACGACAGTTTTGCGTCTCTCTGGAACAAGGATGGCGAGGTTGTTGAGTCCCACGTTTGGTATCGTATGAGGAATCGCAACGGCTACGTCTACACCGATGATGTTGAGGCTTTTGAGGCTGCACAGGAGCTCAGCTGCGCTCGTCACATCAACAGCATGAACGACGACACCAAGAGCGTAATCGCTCCCGAAAAGGTCATCGAGAAGGTTCGCGCTCACCGTGGCTACAAGCGTACCAAGGTCGAGGACATCAAGCGTATTGTCCGTAAGAACGACAAGTACACTGGCAAGGTCACCTACGTTGTCGAGTTCAAGAACCGTGTTTCGAAGACTGCAGACTTCAAACTCAAGCTGAACTAGCCCATCTTACTGACCCAGTACTTCCTCAGTACTGGGTCAGTTGCAATAGCCCGTAGAGAGGAAATAAATGTGTCTAATGATCGAGAGAATATCTCGCCTTGCATCCATGGTGAAGTGTGTCGTGCCTATATGCGAGAGTTCGGATTTCAGCGAGTGAATGATGGACTGCAGCGTTGTATAATCTCTGTCCATTGTCCAAAGTGCAGATACTATGAACCAGAAAGCGATAGTATTGGACTGCATGCCAAGAATGCGCGTCGCTAGAAAAAGCTACCCAGTAGGAGCGTACTATGAAAAATATTCTCAAGAAAATCTGTCTGGCAGTCGTAGCATCGATTCTCGTAATGTGGGTTTGGAATCAGATGTTCCCGCATCAGCAGTCAGACGCGTACAAAACTCAGCTGATAAGCAGAGCCGAAATCGTTTATGATACCCCAGCTGCACCAGACGGGTACTCAAAAATGAACGGATTCTACCATACGTCCCTCACTGAGCAAAACACGTGCGCCACAAATGAGTTCCCCATCGGTACGAAGGTGTCAATCTGGTGTGGTATTGACGCTAAGCACGGCTCGTCGATTGAAGCTACAGTCGTATCAAATCAAGTTCACATCGACACAGTCGATACCATTGAGCTTTCTGAGGACATCAATGACTTCTTCGCAGGTGGAACCACGATGTATGCTGTCTGGGTAAAGGAGGCCTAGCATGGGGAAGACACTCCTCCCGTATCAAAAATCTGGAGCCAAAGGTCTCCGTAAACTCAAGCGAGGTATCCTAGCAGACGACATGGGTCTGGGGAAAACCATACAAGCGATAGCCGCTGCAGCCCAGAAGACTAATCAGCATATCTTGATAATCACCCTGAATGGGCTTCAGAACAACTGGAGAGCTGAGATATGCGACTTACTGGGACAGGGTCAAGATATCGAAGTCTATGATGGAAAACAAGTGATTGGAACGTCCCGTTGGACCATCATCCACTATGAGGCGGCTCGGCTTGAACGCAATGCCAAGGTTCTGTGCGACCGCAAATGGGACGTCCTGATCGTTGACGAGGCGCACAGGTGCAAGTCTCACAAGGCTCGCACCAAGGCTGGCAATGCCACGAACTACGGCATAGTCAACAAGTTGTCGTATCGCAGTCGTGAGCTGTATCTGTTGACTGGTACCCCCATGCGAGAGAATCCTGCAGACGTGTGGGCATTGCTACACTTCATCGACAAGAAGAAATACAGCTCGTTCTGGCGCTGGATACCTACGTACGTCATCTATGAGCAGACGTACTTTGGCAAGAAGGCATCAGGCTACCAGAACCTCGATTTGCTTTCTCGTGAGCTCAGCCAATACATGATTCGCAGACGGAAATGCGACGTGATCCACGACCTACCTCCCAAGCGCATCCATACCATAAAGTGCGGTATGAGCGACAAGCAGTCTAAAATCTACACCCAGATGCTCAATGAGTATGTGGCTGAGGTTGAGAAAAATGTGTTCGTGACCGCTCCTGCTGAAGTCAGTAGACTCATGCGTCTCAGGCAGATTGCCACAGATGCAAATTGCTTGACAGAGACCGCATTTTCCACGATCATACCAAGCGGAAAAATTCAGACACTTGAAGCTATGGTCCAGGAGATATGCGTTGAGCAAGACGAGAAAGTCGTCATTTTCAGCAACTGGGCTAGAGTGGTGGTCTCCGTTGAGCGAACGCTCCGTAAGTACGGATGCGTCACATACACAGGCGAAACTCCAAAACAGCAACGTGAGTTAGCTGTGAAGCTATTCCAGAACAATCCGAAGGTGAAAGTGTTCATTGCCACCATCGGTGCAGCTGGAACAGGATTGACGCTCACAGCTGCCAGCAAGATGATTTTTACAGACCGAGCATGGACGCCCGATGACAATGCTCAGGCTGAGGACAGGATTTACGCTCGTATGAACGATATCCATGGTGCAGACATCTACAAACTCATCACTGCAGACACTGTTGACGAGACCATCGAAGCCTACATCAACGACAAGGAAGTGACCGTGGATACCGTCATCTCGAACATCAAAAGCGCAGTTCTTGCTACGAATAAATAAATTTTTAAATTTCTGCATATTTTCCTCTGAAAATGGAGGATAATATTGGAACAATGACGACAGACAGGGAGAGGTGATCATGAATAAAACTTAATATCTAATTGAAGGGTTATATAACCCAATTGTATTGCTCACCTTAATTTGAGAAGAAGGAGGTAAAATCAGTGATTACCGTAAGCAACAGTCGTCTCGCTTGCTTCAGGCGTTGCCCTCGTAAGTACGAGTATCGTTACGTCGACCAGCTGACCGCGAACGACAAGGCTCCCGCACTGATGCTGGGCTCGCTTGTCCACGAGTCCCTCGCAGAGTTCTACTCTCTCGAGAACAACGACAAGGACGTTAATGTTCGTGCTTCTATGGCTATGGCCATGTACGACAACAAGGTCGCTGAGGCGGCTACGGAGGTTCTTTCTGCAGGTGGCGATTCTGAGCGTTTTGACAAGGATTCGTTCATGGGTCGTCAGATGCTCAAGTACTACTTCGAAGAGGTCGCCCCCAACGACGATTTCACCCCAGTCGCTAGCGAGCTGAAGGTCGAGGTTCGTGTCCCGAATCCCAATGGAAAGTTCAGCTGGTGCACGTTCATCGGATACGTCGACGCAATCGTCGAGCGTGAGGGTCGTCTGTACATTCTTGAGCACAAGACTGCAAAGACGCTCGACACCAAGCACCTCATCACCGATACCCAGGTGACCCAGTATATCTGGGCTCTCCGTCAGATGGGCTATGACGTGTGTGGTTTGTACTACAACATCCTCAGGAAGTGCGATCCGTATTCCGCTCGCACCAAGGCTCCTTATCACTATCGTGAGGCTGTCTATCGTAACGATCGCGAGGTCGAAGAGTGTGGTCGTCAGCTGTACAATCAGTACATGGCGATGAAGCATGCAGACCGTTATGGCTTCTATTGCAATCCCACTCGAGACTGCTCTTGGGACTGCGAGTACCGTCCGATTTGCATTGCTGAGATGGAAGGTCGCATGAACGAGGCTGACCTCCATGAGCTCGCAGGCGTTGAAGGCTTCCACGTGAAGCAGGAGTCGGAGTCCAACAAGAACCCTGACAACAAGATTGAGAAGGTGATTAAGAATGGCTAAGGACACCATTAAGATGCTAGTTTACGGTGACCCTGGCGTCGGTAAGACCGTGTTCAGCTGCTCTGGCGACAAGACCATTTTCGTGGACGTTGAGGGAGGCTCCCTTTCTGTCCAGTCGCGCATCAAGTCTAAGAAGGTCGTCAAGAAGAAGTTCGAGACCTTTGATGAGATCGAGGACTTCATCCGTACCCTCCACGAGAAGGGTGGCGGCAAGGCAGATACGCTCGTAATCGATTCCGTCACTGAGCTCCAGAAGAAGCTCATGGACTATATTGTCGAGAGCCACCCTGAGGTGAAGCGTCCCTACGGTGACGGTCTCACCGTTGGAGACTGGGGATACAACACCGAGCGCATGCGTCGCTTCATTCGCATGGCTCGTGACCTTGACATGAACGTCATTCTCACGGCACTCGCCATGGATGAGAAGAACGAGGTCACTGGTGCCGTTAAGACCATGCCTAAGATGAGTTCCAAGCTTGCAGCAGACGTCTGCGGGTATGTCGATATTGTCGGTTATCTTTATGTCGACAATGTCGAGACCGAGGATGGGGTTGAGCCTATGCGTCGTATGCTGGTTCAGCCTGTTGGAGCCTACTACGCTAAAGACCGTTCTGGCATGCTTGGTACTGTCATCGACAATCCCACGTTCCCTGAGGTTTACGACATGATTTTCGGAGAGGAGTAAGCAATGGCTGTCGATTTGCTCGATTTGGGTGAGTTCACTGGTAACGAGGACGAGGGTTCTGGTTTCAACCCGATTGACTCTGGTCGCTATCGTGCCACTGTGTTCGATATTTCTCGTGAGGTCGGCAAGAACTCTGGTAAGCCTTATCTGAAGTGGTGCTTCCAGATTTGCGAGGGCGAGCCGTTTGCAGGTCGTCGTCTGTGGGACAACACCTCCCTCAGCGACAATGCCAAGTGGCGTCTTGTCCAGGTGCTCAAGGCATGCGGCATTGACGTGCCTAAGGGTCGTCTCCAGCTGAATCCGAATGATCTGCTTGGCAAGGAGCTCATCCTGACTGTCGGTCTTGAGCCTGATGAGTACGCGAACGATCGAGACGGCACTACCGACCAGATGCGCAATGTCATCAAGGGTTTCGCTCCTACGAATGGCGTCTCTAAGCCGAAGATTCAGGTGCCTGACGCTCCGAAGCCCGCTTCTAAGCCTGCTCCTAAGAAGTCGGCTAAGAAGACTGATAAGGCTCCTAAGAACGTGAAGGAAGAGGACGAGGAGCAGCCTCCGTTCGACGAGACTCCCGCTCCAGCTCCCAAGGAGGAGCCTCTGCCTGTGACCGATGTCGCAGACGATGACGACGATGACGATTTCGACTTCGAATAGGATGTAAAATGTCTGCCCAGAACATGTCCATCAAGGACTACTTTGAATACGTATTTGGGCAGCAGCTGACACCTGACAGCAGCGGTGAAGTTGCTGTCAGGTGTCCTTGGCATAACGACAGCGTCGAGTCGATGTCTATCAATCTTAACACAGGTCTGTGGACTTGTTTCGGATGCGGTCTCAAGGGAGACATATACACATTCGTTCAGCTTTATGAGGACACAGATTTTAAGGGAGCTTGTAAGTGGCTTAGCGACCACGGTTTCGTTGGTGATGTAGAAATTGAGCTGGTGGGCGATGAGTCGCCTAAGAAGCCCAAACTAATCACAAAGCGACCCAAGAAGAAGCTCCCTCCGATCTCCGATATCGTGATCGATGGTTTGGTAGACAATCTCTGGTGCAATTCGGCTGTGCTAGATTTTCTTCACAACAAGCGTGGATTCACTGACGATACTATTCGTCAGTTTAGACTCGGCTACCACAATGGTAGGATTACAATCCCGTTGTTCAATGAAGAAGGCTGCTATAACATTCGTCAGTACGACTGGGCTAAGCGCGATTCATCTAAGGTGATTAGCTGGGAGCGCGGTCGTGGTGGCGTTACTCTTTTCCCAGATCCGTCGCTGTGGAGCGATGACCCCATCTTCCTGTGTGAAGGTGAGATGGACTGCATCCTAATGCATCAGTTAGGCTTCAATGCGGTCACGTCCACCAGTGGTGCTGGTAACTGGAAGCCTGAGTGGAATCAATTGTTCCACAGTCGTGAGGTCAACATTTGTTACGACATTGACAAGGCTGGTCAGAATGGTATGGTCAATGTGGCGAACAATCTTGAGCATATCGCTTCATCTGTTCGCATACTGAATCTACCTATCTCTGAACCGTCTAACGGAGACGTGACGGACTGGGTGGTTGGCTATGGTGCGACTCGCGATGACTTCCAGCACCTTATCGACAAGACCGTTCCTCGCAATACTCTCCAGGACGAGGACGATAACGAGGTGTACGACGTCCCTCTTCACGAGGCATCCCTTGCAAAGTATGCTGGCAAGCGTATTCGTACTGCAGCGGTGGTCGCAGGTAAAGATTTGGAGCCTTACATCGTTCCAGATCGATATGTAGTCCGCTGTGCTTCAGCGAATAAGAAGAAGTGTACTGTTTGCCCTATTGGCATAGCAGGTGGCACTCTGGAAGTGAACATTCCGAAGGACTCTCCGAACCTCATGAAGCTTCGAGGTTTGAGTGATTCTGTTCAGCGTACGAAAATGAAGGAGTTTGCAGGTGCGCTCGGTGACTGCACCGTAGATCTGGACGTGATTGACAATGTCAACATTGAAGATCTCGTCCTCATTCCTGAGCTTAGCTGGAACGACGAGAACCAGAGCTACGTGACTCGTCACGTCAGTATCGTAGATCACGGTATTCAGGCTGGTAAGAGCTACGTGTTCACAGGTATAACCGTGCCAGACTCTTCCACGCAGCATGCCACTCATTTGTTTTACGACAAGGAATGGAGCGAGGACGACATCAGCTCATTCGAGATGTCCGACAACCTGAAAAATGAGCTCAGTGTATTCCAGCCTGCAGAGGGTCAGACCGTCCGACAGAAAATGGACGAAATCGTTCGTGATTTGTCTACGAATGTGACATCAATCTATGGCAGGAACGATGTCCACATTGCTGTCGATTTGGCATACCATTCTCTGCTGCGCTTTGACTTCGACGGTAAGCCTTTGAAGCGCGGGTGGCTTGAGGTTCTCCTGTTCGGGGACACTCGTACGGGAAAGACCGAGACTGTTCAGCAACTCATGCGACACTACAGGCTCGGAGAGTTCGTTACTGGCGAGGCATCCTCGTATGCAGGTCTTGTCGGTGGTCTGCAACAAGTCAACAAACGTTGGCAGATCACATGGGGAAAGATTCCTCTGAACGATCGTCGACTGGTCGTTATCGATGAGGCGTCTGGTCTCACTCAGGACGAGATTGCGAACATGTCTGGCATTCGTTCCAGTGGCGTCGCAGAGATCACGAAAATCCAGACTGAGCGTGCGCTTGCACGTACACGCCTTATCTGGATCTCCAACCCTAGGTACGGAGATAACGTTTCCAGCAGGACATATCCTGTCGAGTTTATACCTCAGCTAATTGGTAAGGCTGAGGACATTTCCCGCTTTGATCTGGTCGTTTCTTCTGCAAGTGAGGATGTTGATTCAAAGGTAATCAACAGCAACACCACTGAAGAAGTACCGCATGTGTACACGAGTGAGTTGTGCCACAATCTGATTATGTGGGTATGGTCTCGTCGACCTGAGGACGTTTTGTTCTCCAAGCAGGCTCGCAAGCTTATTTACGAGTTGTCTGTTAAGATGGGCGAGGGGTACACTTCAGAGATTCCTCTCGTCGAGAGCGCAGATTTCCGTGTTAAGCTGGCTCGAATGGCAGCGGCGTGGGCAGCTCGTTTGTTCTCAACGGATGACGGAAATCGACTGCTTGTGAAGAAGGAGCATGTCGAAGCTGCTGCACAGTTTGTTGATGAGTGTTACAAGAAGTCCTCGTTCCGATACAAGCAGTTCAGCGATGCTCGTGCCAAGGAGAACGAACCGCTTGGAGCTTCTCGAGATGACGTGATTAAGTGGCTGGAAGATGAGCCTCTTGTGTTCCAGTTCTTGTCATCGTACGACGAGTTCAAGAGGCAGGATATCGAAGACTTCTGTGGCATGACGAGAGAGGATTCGGCGAATATCACTAGATATCTCTCGAGCCATCGCCTTGTAAGGCTGAGCCGTGGTACGCTTCGAAAGACGCCGATGTTCATTAAATTGCTGGAAGAAATGAGGAATCAATGAGTGTGGCAATCATCGGTGCAGGCATGACTGGTCTGCTTGCAGCAAAGGCTTGTATGGACAAAGGCATTATGCCGACCATTCTGTCTGCCACTAAGCCGAATCCAGGTCATGGTGTCCGCTATCTTCACGACAATTGTGGACTCCCGTTAAAGCCTATCGAGATCGAGACTGCATTCGTGGGCTATGGTGACAAGTTCATGCGTTGGAACGAGGCAGACCAGAGGGCTATGGCTGAGCTGTATGCTATTAAGACTGGAGCTTCCCAGACGAACAATTCCATCCATCGTTCTGTGAAGACTGTCACGGCATACAACTGGATGGACGCATGGGGTGTGCTCCAGGGTATGCGAATCACAGAGGACGAAGTGCTGCCTAGCGACATGCGAGGTCTGTCTCGTAAGTTTGACCTCGTCATCAACACGGCGCCTCTGAACAAAATTTATCCTCACTCGAAGTCTCAGTGCTCGTATCGTGAGATGTATGTGTCTGACTGCAGTCCGTATCCGAATCACGATAGCTGGGCTTCCACTCCAGACAACATCATTGTCTACAACGTTGATATCGATGCCCCTTGGACACGCTACAGCAGGGTCGATGGAGTCGAGCAGACAGAGTATCTGCGACCTGTTGAAGGTGCCCACAAGGTTATCAAGGTAGACGGTAAGGCTAAGTTCTACAACCACCAGGATAACGTCCTTCTCCTCGGTAGATACGGAAAATGGGACTCGGCATACATGGCCCACATGGCATACTACGATACGATGTCTCGTCTTGAGAAGATGGGTTTGGGCAAGTGATGAACGGATACGCGATTGTAGATTGCTACAAAGGCTATTCGCTGAAAATGTCGAAGCCTGACTCTGAAGGCGACCATAGCTTTCTGGTCATCATGGACGAATTTCCAAGCACGTCCATTTACGTCGGTCACGGTAAAGACGTTCATCACTTCATCGATTGGTACAGAGGACTGATCGATGAGTATGGCTACATAAGCGGATTGGGGATGCCATCTGTGAAGAATCAGAACCGAAAGAAGGTCTTTGTTGACCTTGACAACGTTATGGCGGACTACGGAGGAGACTTCCTGCGATGGGCTACCAACGGTCAGCTCAGTCCGTCTCCGAACGACCTGACGTCGCTCCACTTGAACGAGATTCTGTGTCTTGATGATGCAGACTACGCTGAGCTTAAGCGTCGGTGGCGCGTGGAAGGTCACAAGCGTAATATGACCATGATTCCAGGCACGCATGGCGCATTGAGGCGTTTGTCCCAGTGGTATGATGTGGTCATTATCTCCAGTCGTCCTGCTGAAAAGTACGACAATATTCGTGAAGACACAGAATACTGGCTTAAGCAGCACGACCTGCAGTACAGTGAACTCGTGTTCACGAAGGAAAAGTTTGAATACGTTCATGATCATTATGACGTGGATGACGTACTGGCGATATTTGACGACGATCCTAAGAATTTGGTCAAATTCGCAGGTAAACAGACCGTTCAGTGCTACATTGTCGATCGTCCGTACAACAGGACTGGCGCACCGTTTGTGCATCGTTTTCGCACTTTGTATGACGCAGCATGTCACTTTATTGGAATGAATGAACCGTGGAAGGACGAACGATGATTATCTCTATCGAAGGCATTGATGGCGCGGGCAAGTCTACGCTTGCGACTCGTCTGAGCGAGGAGCTCGGTTTTCCTGTTCTCGATCTGAACAAGGATATGCTTGAGCCATATAAGTATTCTCACGGTGGTCTTTACAGCTCGACTCCGAATTTTGATCGAGACTCGTGGAAGGTAGCGGCTGTGGCTATTCAGACTCTCGATCTAGCTGGAGCGAATGCGATCCTCGACAGGACTACGCTGTCATGCTGGGCATATCAGCAGCGTAAAGATGTAAACCTTGAGTACCTTGCACAGGTGATTAAGAACGTTAAGCCGGTCATCGTAATGCTGGACACAGACGTCGATACTTGCATGGAGCGAGATCCTGACGTGCGTAAAAGGGGCTGGGGATATGACGATCTCGTCTACCAGAAGCACCGCATGCTTGCAGCGTCTGAGTGCTTTGCTCGTGCTGGTGTTCCCGTGTTGACGCTTCACCAGTGCAAGACGTCTGCGAGCAACATCTGCAAGGCGATCGTGAAAGATCTGAAGGAGATGAACCTGTTATGAAAGACAATTTCGTGAACCTTCATTGCCATAGCGAATTCTCTTTGCTGGATGGCATGCCTCGTGTGGACGATTATGTCAATTGGGTCGTCGAGCACGGTCAGCCTGGAATCGCAATCACGGATCACGGCGCTATGGGATCTGGATATGCTCTGCTTAAGGCGGCTTCTAAGGCTGGAATTAAGGGGATTGTAGGCATCGAGGCTTACATTGTCCCTGATGCAAGCAAACACGTCAAGGGGGAGCGTAGAAGCCATGTAACACTGCTTGCAAAAAGCTGGAAGGGTTGTCAAAACCTTTTCCGATTGTCTACCAGAGGCTGGACGGATGGCTTCTACAATCGTCCTCGTATTCAGCCCAGTTGGCTTAAGGAGTGCAGCGAGGACGTCATCTGTTTGTCTGGCTGCATGGATACGATGTTCGGGAAGGTGAAAGACCCTATCAAGCTCGGTATGCAGATGGCAGAGATTTTCGATGGTCGCTTCTTCATGGAGATCATGCCGACGAAAATTGACAAGCAGACTCCCATCAACATGACTGCCATCAAAGTCGCGAATACGCTCGGACTGCCTCTGGTCGCCACTCCAGACTCGCATTACCTTCGAGACTGGCAGCAGTACCACAAGTACTACCTCGGTACAGGTTCAAAGGGCAAGGTGTGGGAATTCGATGACAACTGCTTCCACCCGATGACTCGCAACGAGATGGGTGGTCTGCTTTTGGCGAATCATCCATATCTCACACAGATGGACATTGGTCGTGCGCTTGACGGCACGGTGCAGGTATGCGATATGGTTGACATCCAGATGCCACAGTGGAAGTCGCTCACTCCTCAGCCGTATCCTGGTCTGTCTGATGACGAGGAATATGAGAAACTGCGTGAGCTTACGTATGCTGGAATGGCTCAGCCAAAGTGGGACGGGAAGCGCGATGACTCAAGATATATCGAACGACTCGAATACGAGCTCAACTACATTCATGAGCAGGGATTCGTCCGATACTTTCTCCTCATTGACGACATGCTTGAATTCGTTCGAAGAAGTGGCATCTTCTATGGTCCAGGTCGTGGATCAGCTGGTGGAAGCCTTGTCTGCGCTGTCCTCCGAATTACAGACCCTGACCCAGTCGCTCACGACCTTATGTTCGAGCGATTCCTCGCACCAGGACGTGAGGAGCCGCCAGACATCGACTTGGACTTCGAGGATTCGCGTCGACAGGAAATCAAGGATTATCTCATCGAAAAGTATGGTGAAGCGAACGTCGCCTCGATGGGGATGTACGGCAATCTCGGGGAGAAGATGGTGATGCAAGACCTTGCACGATGCATGGATATTCCTCGTGCAGAAGTGAACAAGGCATCTTCCCTCGTCACCCCAGGAGACAAGGGCAGTCAGAAGCTCGCATCGTCTCTCGCTATTGTTACCGACATTCTTGAAAATACGATTCCTGGCAAGCAGCTGTGCTCTAAGTACCCAGACTTTGAGCCTGCATGCAAGCTTTTGCTGAATCGCAAGCGACAGCGCGGCGTGCATGCTAGCGGTGTTCTGGTCAGTCCGTTCCCGCTCACAGATGCTATGCCGCTTGATGTTCGCAATGGTGTTAAGTGCTCGGTGTTCGATGGTCATGAGTGTATGGCTATGGGATTCTTGAAGCTCGACATCCTCGGCATCAAGACCCTCAGCATCATTCGAGAAACGTGCGACCTGAGTGGTATAACTCGTGATGATCTGCTGGCTCTTGACTACGCAGATCCTGCAATCCTGGCAGACTTCCACGAGGGAAAGACTAATGGCGTATTTCAGTTCAACTCTCAGGGGATGACTGGACTGCTCAAGGAAATTCCTGTCGATTCGTTCGATGACCTCGTGGCTGTCAACGCACTGTACCGTCCAGGAGCAATGCGTTCTGGTTTGTTCCAGAAGTACGTTGACCGTCGAGCTGGTCGTGAAGAGGTGCCGTCTCTTCATCCCATCTATGACGAAATCACGAAGGACACTGAAGGCGTCCTCGTTTATCAGGAGCAGATTATGCTCATCTTCGGACAGCTGGGCAACTATGATCCTCATGGCGTAGACCGAATGCGTGAGATGATTAAGCGTCAACCAGGCGTCGCTGTGTTCAACAAGGAGCTCCCTGCATTCCTTGAAGGTGCCACTTCCCATGGCATGAGCGAGTACGATGCCCGTAATCTGTTCCAAGAGATGGTGCACTTTGGTTCGTATGCATTCAACAAGTCCCACGCATTCCAGTACACTCAGATCGGCTACTGGTGTATGTGGCTCAAGCATTATCACCCAGTCGAGTGGTATTGTGCTCTGATGAACTGTGAGCACGAGGATGACAAGTTCCGTTCTGCGCTTACAGACGCCATCCAGCATGGCGTAAAAGTGTTTTTGCCAGACATCAATCATAGTGGACGTGAAAGCCGTATTGTCACGAACAAACGTGGCGTAAAAGCCATTAAACTCGGTCTAACGCATATCAAGGGCATGGGTGACAAAGCCGTAGACGATATCCTTGAACACAGACCGTATGCAGACTTCGATGATCTGTATAATCGCGTGACTCGTCGTGTTGTGAACAAGCGTGTGCAGGAATCCATTCAGGTGTTGGGACTGTTGGGTGCAGCTAATCGCTCATGGGATGAAGACTATCTGACGTGGCGCAATCGGTATCCGCTTCCTGTTAACCATCAGGCTCTGGCTCATCTTGACCGCATTGCAGGATACAAGGAAATCCCGTGGACGAATATCGATTCGCTGCAAGGCAAGTCAGGATCTGTTTATGTACGTGGTGTAATCACGTCTGTCAAGAAGAAGAATCATGACGGCAAGAAGTCTGCTGTAATTCAGCTTAACGATTCGACAGGCGTGATCGGTGTTTACATCGGAGGGGATATCCTCGAAGAGTACGGCAATCAGCTGAAGAGCGGAAACTCGTTCTTCTGTAGAGCGAGCAAAAACAGCGGTAACGACGATACGCTTTTCGCTAAGAAGCTGATCGTCGTGGGAGGAGAAAACGATGAATGATGTCAACGGTGTTCGGAGGAACGTGTATCCACTTGAGTGTCCTCACTGTGGGACTGATCTAACCAAGGGCGCCGGAATTCTGAAGTACGCAGTGTCTGGTTGTCAGAAGCTGCGAGTGCTTAAGAACGGACTCAGCACTCCCGTGTCCATATCTCGTCCTGCACCAATGCTGTCTCTGTGTGCTTCGTGCGGTGGCAGGATTATGACTGAGTCTGCCTATCTGACTGAAGACGGTCAGCTCATCGCCCATTCAGTGCCAGACAACAATGATCAGGATGACCTGCCTTCTCAGCTCGGTGGCGAAAATATTCCACAAATTGAAAATTCTGGTGAAAAATAGCCAGATCATGGCGCATAATATCTCCTGACGACAAGACAGGAGGTGAAAAATGAGCCGATATGTTTTTAGTTACTACGATGGAGACGAGCTGGTTCTCTATCGTGAGTCTCAAACGCCCGACGATCCTGAGTCTGACATGCCGTACCTTGGATTTCACAAGGAATGCACCGAGGCGATTGTCGAGTACAAGAAGACTCACCCCCACGCTAAGGGTCACGGTCAGATTGCAGACAACGTGACAGACGGAATCGTCAAGCGCTGGAATTCGTAGTTAACGGAATGCTCCTGGAGGGTAAGTATGCTCTCCAGGAGCTTATCAGAAGGGATGAGAGATGGTAAAAGTAAGTTGCATATCCGCGACTCCGCAGCCAAAGAAGGTGATTGCTGCAGGAGTCTTGAACATGCGAGGCGATATGCGTCATTCGCTCGACGATATCTCCGATGCCGAGGCAGACGAGATTTTCGCTGAGATGCAGAAGACCGCGCTTAATGGTGTGTTCGAGTGGATTACACTCGTGTTTCAGGTGGATGGAGTGTCTCGTGCATTCACGCATCAGGCAGTCCGTCATCGTGTCGGGTTCAGTTACTCCCAGGAGTCCATGCGATTCACTAAAGTCGAAGACATGGACGTGATTTGTGGTCCGTCTGTGAAGACGGATGAGCAGAAAGCTCTATGGGATGACACGATGAAGAGCGTTGAGGACGCATACCATAAGCTCATCGATGCAGGTGTGGAGACTCAGGATGCTCGTGGCGTTCTGCCTACGAATGTTGTTACTCGTATTGGCATTGGCACCAATTATCGTGCCCTTGTCGGTCTGGCTGGCGATAGGCTTTGCCTCCAGGCACAGGGTGAATGGCGTGAGGTAATCCGCCAGATGAAAGAAGAAGTTAGGCGTGTATGGGGCGATGATTTTGCAGACTATCTGCAGCCTGTGTGTGTGCATGAGCATCGTTGCAAATTCGAGTCTGTGTTCGACCGTCCGTGCCCTCTCCAGAAAAAGTGGAATCGATAGAAAGGAATCGACCATGAAGAACGAAATCAAGCAGCACCGTATTGACAACATTATGAACCTCGACCGTGGTCGCTATTTCGACTGCATGAATGCTGTCGTTCGATTGATGGACGGCTTCGACATCCCCACTGAGTTCCAGCTGAATCTCCTTCTCGATACGCATGATGCTCTCCGCAGTGCTCTGAAGGAGTGCAACTCTGACGACAACGACCAGTTCCTGTCGCTCAGCGAGATTGACGATGTGACCAAGAAGAAGCTGGCTCAGTGGCACAAGGATGACGAGAAACGTGAGGACTTCCTCCGTCATCTTGAGCAGTTCGCAGATTTCCTGTCTGGCAATTGTGGCGACTGTCATAGTTGCGAGGATGACTTCGAGGACTGCAAGTAAACAGCCTTGTTTGTTCACGGACGAGTCTCCTCGGAGGCTCGTCCATTTTTCGTTAAGGAGTGATAATGGAAGACATTATTGTGCGTTATATGAATGGCGCTAGCAAGCTTGAGCGCCATGGTGCTTGGATCGATCTGGCTTGCAGCGAGGACGTTTCCATGAAGCAGGGTGATGTGCAGATCATCCCGTTTGGTATCAATGTCAAGATGCCAGAAGGCTTCGAGGGAATCATCGCTCCTCGCTCGTCCACTTGTCTGAAGCACGGTATTCTGATGGCGAATTCCATCGGTATCATCGAGAACGAGTACTGTGGCAACGACGACGTCTGGGGATTCGTGGCATATGCTGTTCGAGACACTTTCATCCCAGCTGGTACGCGTATAGCTCAGTTCCGCATTCAGCCTATGATGCCTGAAATCCATGTGATCGAAACAGACGACATGGGCTGCGCTTCTCGTGGCGGATACGGCTCCACAGGTGAGTCTGCAAGCGAGGTCGATGGCTAATGAAGACCATTCGACTCAGAGAAATGACTGACGAGGAATACAAGCTCGTTACGAAGAGTGTATGTCCTGTTTGTGGCAGTGGTGAGCATGCTCGGACGAGTTTCGGGAACATCACGTCTACTGGTCGTTGCGTAGACGTAGTGTGCGATGAATGTGGAGCTGCATGGTCTCTGTACGCTACAGGCGATGGTTCTCTCCAGGAGCAGATGCGTATTCCTGAGGTCCTGGACAAGGCGCCTTCTCCTCGTGACGTGGCTATGGATGACCTTCTTCATTTGTCCGATAACAAGCTCAGGCGTATGAAGAAGAGTGAGCTCATAGCTCTCGCCATTGACCTTGACGAGGATGACATCGCTCGTCTTAACAAGCCTGAAATGGTCGAGGCGCTTATCTGTATTCGAAATGAGGCGCATTAGAATGGGCAAGAAGTGTAGCAATGTACCAGACTGGTGCGTCGTCCTGAGCTCTCGTCTTGCTAGCCGTTGCATGCCAGTAGAGGGTGTTATTGAGGCCATTATGCTTGACGTTGAGATGTCTGGCGAGGATTATGCTAAACGTAAGTGGGAACGCATAGCTGAGGAGGAGAAGCAATGAACGTCATATCTGTTTGCGGGATGGTATTCGTGATTATCGGTTTTCTCGCTCTTATTGCCTGCTCTTCCGAAAAACTGAATGGCGATCCAGAATATACGTATAAGGCTGGAGTCATTTTGACTTTTTCAGGGCTGATACTGACTGCGATTGGCGGTGGACACATCTAATGGGGAAGAAGCAAAACAAGAAAAAGGCTGTTAGGCTGCTGATCGTCTATAAGAATCAGGAGACTCAAAACTTGACATTTCTCCGACCACTCAATAGGTCAAATTGTGAAGTGGCCGTCGTGGCTTTGTTTACAGCTATTGGTCCAGAACGTCCACGCCTCATAGAAGCGTACGACGAAAACGATGGGTGCGTAGGATCGTGGACTTTCAAACCAAAGGAAGATGCAGATGTCGTTGATGCAAAAGCCCTCCAAGAATAAAGAGTCGACTGGAGTGAGCGTGTTCCAACGTGTTCTTAGACGTCCGCATAGGGGTGTGCTAGCCCTTGACCCAGGAGGCACAACAGGCTGTGCCTGGAGCTACAAGAATTCCGTGAACGTCGGATACTCAATGGTGCCTCACGACCAGACCATTAAGTGGATGGAAGAGTTTCTGCGCAATGCTGGTCCATCCATTCAGGTGGTCGTAATCGAGAAGCACACTCCTCGCATTGGAGTCACGATGGGTCGTGAAGCCACGATGACTATGGAGTTGGTTGGTGGTTGTGCTGCAGTGGCTGAGCGGAACGGATGTGAAGTCGTGTGGCATACAGCGTCTCAGATGAAGACCGTGCCTTGGTGTGACCTAGGTAAGGGTGTTCACGCCAAAGATGCTGCCAAACACCTCGCAAGATTCATACTTGATGATGCTGGAGCCAATGGACTGATTGAGCTCTGATTCTGAAAATATTTCGGAGCCTTAGAATCGTATTTAACAAGAGAAACACCGCAGACTCATGCAAGTGCTGCGGTGTTTCTATATGCTCACGTTAGAATTGGTTTGAATCATGTGAATTGCCGTCTGTGCGGTTTAGCGTTTGAACGTACTGCCAACTACCAATGCACGAGTCCCAAAACACCTCATCCAGACGCTTAGAATCGGACTTTCTTTCCATTCGAAGCTTCAGATAGGCTTTTCGAGCGTTCATCTCGTTCTTGTAAATCTGAAGAAGATAAATCCTACCGTTCCTGTGGAACGTCAAACGGTAAAAGCGCCTACTCATCGAACAGCTCCTCGTAGTCTGGATCGTCTGACATATCCTCCAGCGCGGTGACGATGCCATCGTAAAGCTCGTTCGGCATCACGTCGTACAACGAGCGGACGATGGAAGGGTGGACTCCGAACTCGTCTGCGAGTTCGTAGATGCGAGCGCGATCTGCCTCAGGAATGTGCGCCATGGTTCTTCCTCCAGTCGAAATGGTCGTTAGCGTACGTGGCAAAGAGTGTATGCGAGATAATCAGCAGCGAGCTGCATATCATCAGGAGAGTCGAATCCGCTCAGCTGCTGGTAAATCTCTCCGCATTCCATAGATTGACCGTTCTCCTCATCGAAGACTTGAATGACAGGATCGTAGTCGTCATCGCAGCACATAACGATCGCAAAGCCATTCACACGAGCAGTCGGATACCCGCAGTACCCCTCGTCGTCGATCCAGTCAAGACCTGAGTTCTTCATCGCAGTCACCTTTCGGTCGTAGTTCCCTGACGATGTTATTATCCCTCTAAATAGTTGAACTATTATCGGGAATACGGAAAATCTTGAAAATATTTTGAGAAAAAGGCTGGGCAGGTCTCCCCACCCAGCCAATAGATTCTACTCGCAGAACTTCTTGAGGGATTCGCGCTCGTCCTCGGCATTCCTGGGGAGGCGAACGAGCATGTCGTAGAGCACGTCTCCGTACGCCTTAACCTTAGAGGAGTAGATGTCGTTGTCCCAGTCGTCAGCGGTGCAGACAATGTCACCAGTCACCATCGAGCGGAACATGCGCTTCTTGTGGTCGTCACGAGAGAGCACAGCCTGACGATACTCGAACACCATCATGCGGAACGCAATGTCGTTGTAGAGAGACTCAGCACGAACAGCCACGCGGTCAATCGCAATCTTACCAGTCCACTTGCTAGCGAACAGATACATGCCGTCGATGAAGTCCTCGAAGGACATGGAAGTGACGTAGGAAGGAACGAAAACGGAGGTCTGAGCGGTGGTCACGGTGCTCTCCTTGTCGTTGTTAGCCTCAGGTGAAGTGGTGGGTTCGTTGTACTCTTCGAGGTATTTAAAGGTGAGTGCGACCTCGTGGACGAGCTCGTTGATGCGCTCGTCGGAGATGTGGTTGAGGGTACGCTTGTCGAGCGAATCGAGACCCTCGGATGCGTACTGCTCGGCATCGTCGATGAAGCAGTGATCGTCGTAGTGGGTGTCGCCGTCGGCGATGGCGTTCTCAACGGAGCCAAGAGCGTTCGCCATAGCCTCGACAGCCCTCTTCTCAGAAGTGGTCTTACCAATGCGCTCAGCAGTATAGGAGAAGTCGGTCATAGTAGTCATTGCAGTGTCCTTTCGAAGTCGTTGTCAATTCCCTGCAACACTATTATCGCTCGAAATTGTTCAACTTTCATCGGGAATCTTGAAAATAATAAAAATATTTTCGAGAGATGTCGTTAATGTGGTAAAACAAGAAAACGTATTAATGCATAAGAAAATATAATGAAATTTATAAGGCAATCTATAAGAAAAAGAGCGATAATGAATAAGGAGTCTATATTTAAATAATAGGAATGTGGTGATAATGACGACTAACAGGGAGAATAGGAAGACTAAGGCTTCGAAGAAGGACTCTGGATCTAAGAAGTCGAAGCCTAAGTATTCCAAGAACAACCCACATCCTAAGCATATTGAAGACCCTGAGCATTGGACTTACTGGGGGACTCCTCGTTGTCAAGGACACAATCCTCGAACAGGAAAGCAATGCACAAAGGGTGCAACGGTGGACGGCAAATATTGTGCCGTCCATACTAACATTGAGGAAGCAGCAGCCAAGGGCGGCTACCACAAGTTCGACGAGAAGGCTCCTCAGATTGTTGCGCTAGTGAAGCAAGGCTACACATTCACCACTGCTTCCGCTCGTGTAGGGCTGAATCCTCGTACAATCACAGAGTGGCGTCGTCGTGGCAAAGAGGAAATGGCACGAGGACAAGAAGGCAAGTATGCCAAGTTCTGGTGCGACCTGGAAGAGGCTCGCATCTTCGCATGCTCATTGGTTGAGAATGCTCTGTTCTCTGCTGCTATCAACGGCAACGTGTCAGCTATGATTCGATACCTCGAATGCCGTATGCCCGATGTGTGGAATGCCAAGCGAGTAATGGAGATCTCCGTCGAGACCAAGCACAAGTTAGACGTGAATTGGCAGGTAGACGTGAAAGCCCTAACAGATGAACAATTACGTGCCAAGGTGAAAGAAATTGCACAAGCTGTGGAAGTGACCGTGGGAGATCATGTGGATGATGCGGCACTTCCTGCTTTACCTGTGGCTGCTGAGGTGGTGGAAGATGCCAAGGCGTAACAAGGTCGTATCCCACGTCGGGACAAAAGCCCCCGAAGGCCTTCCCACCCAGCTGTCCGAGGGAGACAAGACTCAACCGCTCGACATCAAAGATGTGCCTAACATGCTCGGTCAGCTCGAATGTATCCGACAGGAGCTCGCACGTCGCCATCTCCTCGACTACACATTGTACATGGACGAGGGCTACAAGATCGGACGCCACCACAGGCTCATAGCAGCTCAGCTCGAGGCGACTATCAATGACGTAGTCGCCATTCACGAGGGGCGCATGAAGGAGTCAGAGAGTGATAATCTGCGTGTTATGATCTTCATGCCGCCTCGACACGGTAAGTCCCGTCTCGTCTCCCAGGAGTTCCCTGTGTGGGGAATGGGCAACCATCCCTGGATGACCTGGATGCTCACATCCTACTCGGCAGACCTAGCTCAGGAGTTCGGTCGTATGACGAGGAACAAGATGAGGGACAGCGAGGAGCTGTTCGGAGTCAAGCTCGCAGAGGATGCCGCTCGTGCAGACCGATGGGGACTCGAAGGGAGTCATGATAATGGCATTGTTGCAGCGGGCGTTGGTGGTGCTATCACTGGTAAGGGTGCTCACATCGCCATCATTGACGACCCGATTAAGAACTATGAAGAGGCCAGCTCCGAGACTGTGAGGCGCTCTGCCTACAACTGGTACCAGACTACACTACGCACTCGTCTGGCTCCTGGCGGTGCCGTGATTGTCGTTATGACTCGATGGCATCAGGATGACCTTGCAGGACGTCTGTTGGCAGACATGGAGAAGGGTGCTGACAAGTGGAAGGTGCTGAGCCTTCCCGCTCTGGCAGAAGGCACCGACCAGCTCGGTCGTTCTGACGGAGAGGCACTGTGGCCGGAGATGTACGATGAGGTGTCGCTGAATCGTACGCGCATAGCCATGGGCAGCTACATGTTCAATGCCATGTACCAGCAGCATCCCAGTCCTCCTGACGGTACTATGTTCCGCAGGAAGGATTTCAGGTACTGGGAGCTCATCGACCACACGTACGTGCTGCATAGGGACACAGGCGATGAGCGATTCGTGCCAGAGCAATGCTGGCACTTCCAGACCGTCGACCCGACAGCCTCAGCCAAGACCACAGCAGACTGGTTCGTGTGCAGTACGTGGATCGTCACTCCGAAGAACGACCTGCTTCTTTGGGACGTGTTCAGGGCACAGATGGAAGGAGCAGAGCAGCCTAGGCTCCTGCTCGACCAGTACAGACGCTACATGCCAACGTGCATGGGCATTGAGGTCAATGGTGTTGGTCGTCCCGTCTTCCAGATGCTGCGCAATGCTGGTGTGCCTGTGATGGAGTTGAACGCTACTAAGGACAAGGTCACCAAGGCTATCCCCATGGGTGCTCGTTACGAGAGCCACAAGGTCTTCCATCGTATGGGTGCCGCATGGCTGGGGGACTACGAGGATGAGCTCGTCGGCTTCCCCATGGGCGCCCATGACGACCAAGTCGACACGGCATCCTATGCCGCTATCCTCACTCAGGAGCTCGCCAGCCGTAGGACTGGTGCTTCACTGGTCGAGCTCGACGTACCCAACATCATCTCACCAGTGTAGGAGGTATCTGAATGGCAATGGACAAGAATCATCCGCTCCTGAAGATAGCCAATGGGCTGAGCGGTGGACAGCTTAATAGTCTCAGTGAGGCTGTCGAGCTGTACGGCAACATAGCTTTCACTGAGCATAACAACAACGAGCTGCTGCAGGAGCGTATCGCTGAGCTGGAGCTGGCTCTGGATGACGTGGGCTACGAGCGTATCGGCGACTCTACACTGAATCGTCAGTTCACCAAGGCATCCATTGACAAGATTGCCGCCATGGCGAGGGTCTATTGGCTGAAGAACCCTCTGGTCAAGCGAGCCGTGGCCACTCAGGCGAACTACGTGTTCGGTCAGGGTGTCGACGTGGTGGCTGCAGACGAGGATGTCCAGTCTGTCATCGATGCATTCATGGACGACTCCAAGAACAAGGCTGAGCTCACAGGCGAACAGGCTATGCTGGTCAAGGAGACCGAGCTGCAGGTGACTGCAAATCTGTTCTTCACATTCTTCACAGACCCGCTCAACGGAGCCACTCGTGTGCGTACCATTCCGCTGAACGAGATCACTCGCATCATCTACAATCCCGAGGACAGCAAAGAGCCGTGGTACTATTTCCGCCAGTGGCAGCAGCCTAAGGAGGCAGGCTCACAGAAGTACGAGACCCGACAGGCAATGTACCCAGACATCAACTACATGCCTCAGGGAGGTCTGCCTCGGTACTTCAACGGTATCGAGGTCATGGCTATGAATCCCGTGTACCATGTAAAGACGAACTGTCTGTCTGACATGGAATACGGTGTGTCTGAGATCTACGCAGCCATAGACTGGGCTAAGGCGTACAAGGAATTCCTTGAGGATTGGTACACTATTGTTAAGAGTCTGTCTAAGTTCGCATGGAAGGCTACTAGCAAGTCTGGCGCGACGGGCATGGGGCAAGCCAAGCAGGTACTCGAAGGAGCCATTAACGGTGGTTCTAACCCTATGAATGGTGACCTGCCTGGGCAAGCGGCTCAGGTGTGGATGTCCTCAGACAATTTCGACCTTACACCCATGCCGAAGAGTGGTGCTACCGTAGCTGTGGACGATGGTCGTCGTGCTCTGCTGATGGTGTGCGCTGCGACTGGTATCTATGAGCACTACTTCGGAGACCCCAGCACTGGCAACCTCGCTACTGCCAAGGCAATGGAGCAGCCTATGCTCCTCATGTTCCAGGAGCGTCAGGAGCTGTGGACGGACATCTTCAGCACGGTGCTGGACTACGTCATCGACCAGTCTGCGCTGAAGCCTGGTGGTAAGCTCAAGGGTGTTCGCTCGTTCAACGACTATGGCGAGTCTTACGTTGACACAGGCGAGCTTGACCGTACGTTCGATATTAAGTTCCCGCCTATCCTCCAGGAGGACATCAACGAGCGCATCGATGCCATCGTTAAGAGCGTGACTCTGTCTGGGCAGACACCTGCCAACACCATTGACCTCAAGACTGCCACTACCCAGCTGCTCACTGCGCTCGGTGAGGACACGGACATTGTGGACAAGCTGTTCCCCGATGATCCGAAGAGCTGGGATGAGGTCGAAGAGGAGAAACAGCAGAAGGCTCTTGAGATTGCCATGGGGCAACAGTCTGCTGCAGACCAGCAGGCAGCTCAGGCGGCTAAGGCTGCAGGAGCAATTGACAATGCCAAGAAGAGTGGCGACGATGTCAAGAACGCTAAGACGCCTGAGGATAAGGCAGACAAGGCTGCTGGCGAGGTTGAAGAGTCTTACATCCAGCTGCTCGACAACATGGTAGCTGAGCTTAGGGAGAAGGGTATCTAATGGACGCAGAGTCTTTCGTGTTGATTCTTATCCTGGTAATTGCTTTTATTCCGTTTGCCTTTATAGATCTGTTCCGAGACCCTGATGAAATCGCAAAGCGAATCGCCGAGGAACAGAAGTTCGAATGGAGGCATCACTAATGGCAGAACCCTACGGCACCATAGCCAAGTATCGCAATGCATTGGCTATCAAGAAGCACAATGCCATCATTCAGCCATGGGCTTCTGCTATGGCTCTTGACGTCGCAGCTGTGTTCTGGGCTACGTGGAAGGGTATTGAGGAACGACTGCCTGAGGGAGATGAAATCCTCGAAGCAGAAAAACCTCGCGATTCCCGTGACCTAAAGAACAAATATAGCGCGATAATAAGGGTCGAGGTCAAGCGACACTCGGCTGAATTGCAGCGTGTAATCGAGAATTACATCTATCGAGTGTGGCTTGCAGGCGCCGTAGAGCAATGCCGAGACCTAGGGTGCACTGGGTGGTTCTTCTCATCCCTGTCGAAGTCGTCAACTTCATCTGAATCCGCCAGTGCACCCGATGGTACCTCTCTTCAGGAGGCACCAAGAGTCCGCAATGTTAAGGCGGATAAGTCTGGATGGGTGTCACTTCCCAACCTCAGAGCACAAGAGTACGCTAAGAAGCATGCTGCAGAGGCTGTAACACAGATTAACGACACCACTCGCAAGGAGATTGCACGTATTGTCTCCGACGGTGTAAAGTCTGGCTCCTCTTACAACGACATAGCTAAGGCGATCAAAGGCAAGTTCGAGGAATTCGCAGTCCCCATGCCCCAGAAGCACGTGTCGAATCGTGCCGTGCTGGTCGCTGTTACAGAGTTGGCGAATGCCTACTGCGAGGGGAACGCTCAGGTCGGCAACTACCTTCAGGACAATGGCGTCAAGATGATGAAGGCGTGGCAGACGCTTGAGGATGACCGTGTGTCTGACGGCTGTAAGGAGAATGAGCGTGTCGGCTGGATACCGATTAACAAAGAGTTCCCCAGCGGACACATGCACCCACCTCGTTTCCCAGGATGCCGATGCGACTTTCTCCAGGACATTCTTGAAGAAGACATGCTAGGTAAGCCAATCGACTCCCTGTATGGTAAGCAATACACCAACAGTGCTGTTAAAATCACGAAAAACTCACCGAGCAAGACTGTCTCTTCTCAGGTACAACAGGTGGCTCCAAGCAAGAAAACAAAGACTGGGAAAGCGGCTTCCAAACGTGCCGATGAGTCTGGCGTTCCTAAGTTTGATGCCTGGGATCTAAGAGGCGTAGAAGAGAAGATCAATTCGCTGAGACCTAAAGACTACTATATAGCAATGGATGCATTCGAAAAATGCGATGTGTCTGAATTCGCAAGCCGCGCAGGAGAGAATATTCCAGAAGTAGTCAAACTGCTCAGAGACAAAAAGAAGTCATTCTCTTCCATGCCTGAACATATGAAGGACTCGATCTATACATACACAGGACCTTACTATCTACAAATGAACGAGTATCTCAGAAAAGGCCGTAAAGTAAACAGCCTGTTCTCCGATAGAAAAGTCAAGATTAACGTCGAAAACGCAGAAAAAGCGATTAAAAAATACGGGGTCACATCCCATCCAATTGTTGTGAACCGAGGATTCGACGGAGATTTTTGGGATTCGTGGGAAGAAGGCGAGATCAAACAGATTCCCGAGTTCGTATCGACTTCTGTGAAAAGTACAGGTTTCCGCAGAGATAACATGGCACATATTTATGTCCCACCAAACAAGGGATGTGGAATATATGTAGATGGTGAGTCTAAAAACCCAAGAGAGTGGGAATATCTCATCGCCCCAGACTCGAAGTTCAAAGTGCATCATATTGAAGACAATGAGTGGGGTGGGAAAGACTTCTGGCTCGAGCTTATACCTTAGGAGAAACGATGGCAGACTTTTTTCATTACGAGGATTCACCTGGACCAGGTCATAGTGTCGATGAGCCCATCAAGACAAAGCAGCCTATATGCCTTATGTGTAAGCACCTTCTAGGCTTCACTTCAGATGCCAGACCGTACTGCAAGGCATTTCCGAACGGTATTCCTGACAAGTTTTGGGGTGCTAAGGTCGACCATACCGTTCCATACACAGGTGATAATGGCATTACATTTGAGCCTTAGAGCAGTTAAAGCTCACTATTCCAGATGGAACTTAGCTCTCCTGTCTTGTCACTAGAGAGATAATTCTTCAAGAACGTGCTGCGCATGCATGAAAAAGCACTCGCAGCACGTTTCTTTGTAAGAATGTGTGGCTTGACGGGAGGTGAACATGGATAACATCACATTCTTGGGCTCACTGCTCACTGAAGCAGACAAAGCCGTAGGCAAGTACCCTGTCAAGGTCATTCAGCCTGGTTGGGGTTCTTCTGGCTACTATTCCGAGACCGTTCTTGCAGCTTCTGCACAGCTTTTCGAGGGTGCGCAGATGTTCTGGAACCACCCAAAGTCCTCCGACAACTACGAGCGTCCTGAGCGAGACCTTCGAGACCTAGCAGGTGTACTCACGAACGTCCGTTATGAGGAGACCAATGCGAATGGTGCTGGTATCTACGGCGATGCTATCGTGTTCGAACCTTTCCGTGAGGCTCTGAACGAGATTGGACCATACATTGGCGTGTCTATTCGCGCTGGTGGCAAGGTTCACGAGGGCGAAGCTGAGGGTCGCGCTGGTCTTCTGGTGGAGGAGATTAATCTCGTCCAGTCTGTTGACTTTGTGACTCGTGCTGGAGCTGGTGGCAAGGTTCTGGCTCAGTTTGCTGAGGCTGCACGAAGCCCATACAACGTACTTGAAAACGCAAATGAGGAGGAATATATGAATCTTGAGGAAGCTCTCAACACCATTGGTGAGCGAGACAACATCATCAATGGTCTGAACACGCAGCTTTCCGAGGCTCAGGGTCAGATCGATACCCTCACCCATGAGCTTGCACGCCTCAACGAGGCACATATGCTTACTGAGTGCGGTGCAATCGTCGCTGCAGAGCTGAAGGAGAGCGACCTGCCTGAGGTCACCAAGGAGCGTATCCAGCAGGAGGCTGGTAAGTTCATGGCGACTAAGGATGAGGACGACAAGAAGAAGCTCGACAAGGACAAGGTGAAGCAGTCTGTCCAGGAGGCTATCAAGGCTGAGGCTGAGTACATCAGTAAGCTGTCTGGTGGCATTAACGTTACTGGCATGGGCTCCAAGGGTCACGAGAACGACGATGATCTTGCAGAGGCTATTGACCTTACCGATGCCTTCAAGGCTATGGGTCTGTCCGAGAGCGCGGCTAAGATTGCCGCTAATGGCCGCTAAGGAGGAAACGAATGGCTAAGAACTTTGTTCAGGTCGGCGAGAACCTGACGCTCCCTGTCACCAGTGACGTTAAGAGCGGCGAACTCGTTCAGGTCGGCGACGTTATCGGTATCGCTCTTACCGATGCCAAGACCGACGACGGTACCAACTACTACACGACCATCGCTACGAAGGGTGTGTGGAACCTGACGCTGAAGGCAACCACTAAGGCTGGTGGCGTTGTTTCTACTACTCCCAAGGGTGGCTCTAAGGATGTTCCCGTTGGTTTTGCGCTTGAGGCTGTCACGTATTCCAGCACGGACATCGTTGTTCCTGTGCTGCTTTGCCTCGGTCTCGCCTATGGCGCTGCCAACCCTGTCAGCGCGTAAAGAAAGGTGTGAATAATGGCTGAGTTTCTTGAGCTCGTAGAGTCTATCAATGCAGAAGCTGCGACTGCAGATAAGCTCTTTGGTGGCGAGGGTGTGCGAATCACTCCTCGCAACAATCCGCAGTACAACAAGAATCTGGCTGAGGCTGCGAATCTTGTTGCGAATCTTGTCCAGCGCGGTAGCAAGCTGGACATGTATCGCTTCCAGGAGGCACTGACCACCAGCGACTTCCCGATCTATTTCGGTGACCTGCTTGATCGTCAGATTCTCGCTTCTTATGCGGAGGCTCCCCAGACTTACACCCAGTGGGCTAAGGTCTCTGAGGTGGCAGACTTCCGTCCTGCCAAGCGTTATGCTATGGATGGTGGCGAGGCTGCGCTTAAGACCGTTGATGAGCTGGGCGAGTACAAGTCTGTCGGTCGTCGCGAGTCTGAGCTCCAGTTCTCTGTGAAGAAGTTTGGTGCTCGTTTCGATATCTCCTGGGAGGCTATGATCGATGATGATCTGTCCCTCCTTACCGACCAGCCTACGCGCTTTGGCAAGGCTGCTCGTCGTACCGAGGAGCGAGAGGCTACCAAGCTTCTCATGAACGACACGTTCTTCTCTTCTGAGAACGACAACCTCATGTCGTCCAATCCGCTCACGGTCCAGAACCTCCAGAAGGCTATCGAGAAGTTCACCGCTAAGGTGGACGACGATGGCGAGCCTATCATGGTTGGTCCTGCCATCCTCATGGTTCCTCCTGCGCTTGAGGTCACTGCGAACAACATCCTCAACGCTTCCGAGTTCCTTGCATGGGACGGTGGCCAGGAGTCCTTCCAGATGCGCACGAATAACTGGCTGAAGGGCAAGCTTAAGCTCGTCGTCAACCACTACCTCCCTGTCCTCGACAAGACGCATGGCTCCGACGCGTACTACCTGCTTGCAGATCCGTCTGCTGCTCGTGGTGCTGTTGAGTTTGCATTCCTCCGTGGCCACCGCTCTCCTGAGCTGTTCATGAAGTCTCCGAATGCTATGTCTGTCGGTGGTGCTTCTGCTGGTGCTCTGGCTGGCGACTTCGACCACGATGCCATCGGCTACAAGGTGCGCCACGTCATGGGCGGTACGGTCATCGACTCGAAGTGCGCTCTCAAGTCTGTGGGCGCGTAAGGAGGCACCATGGGACAGTACGCTGACAAAGTGAAGCTGGTTCGGCTTCTCACAGGTGACAAGGCTGCTGACGATTACATCTTCACTGACGATGAGGTGGAGTCGTTCCTTGAGCTGAGCAACGGCAACGTTTACTACGCTGCTGCTGATGCGCTCGACGCCATTGCCGCCAATGCAGCGTACACGCTCAAGGTACTGACTATTCTGGATGTTACCACGAACGGGCAAGCGACTGCGGAGGCAATTCGAGCTTCCGCAGCCACTCTCCGTGCCAAGGCAGATGTGGATGTAGCTAACACCATTGTGTGTGGCGTAGCTAATGTGGTTACTCCTCAGTCGCCTACGCATTGGCGTCCGTGGTGGGAGGCTCTCGTATGAAGCTCCTAGGCAATGGTTGGCAGGACATGCTGAAAGGCTACTTTGACCACACAGTCACGTTCTACAAGCCGACTAAAGAGCAGGACTCCACAGGACAAGTTCTCGATAAGTTCGAGGAAGTGGAGGCTCTGACCGATATCCCTTGTGCAGTGGGCAATCGAAACCTAGCTAAGACGAGCAATACCCAGTCCAGCTATGGTTCAGAGGAGGGATTCGTCCGCATCCTGATCGCAGATGCCCATCCTGAGATTAAAATCGGCTGGAAGGCGGTCATTGACCATATGGACAGTGAGCCGTATCTCGTTCAGGAGCGCACTCCTAACCAGTCAGCCGATGTTAGCGAGATACCTGTAAGTAGGTGGTATTAATGGCTAAGAACACACCTGGGGTGAGCGTATATCTCGACTCTGGCAAGACTGCTCAGGTGCTTTCCAAGTTCACTTACATCGGTGAACAGGCAATGCCGACTGAGCTGAAAGCTTTGATGGCTGGAGCGAATACTGTCGTCAACTCTGCCAAGCGTCGAGTTCCGAAGAAAACTGGTACGCTTTCCCGTTCCATTCACATGGAGCCTGAATCTGATAATGGCGTGCTTGTTGGTACAGACGTTAAGTACGCAAAGTACGTTGAGCAGGGGACTGCTAGGATGAAGGGTCGTCCGTACCTCCAGCCTGCATTGAATGAGAACCAGAAGCGCATTCAGAATCAAGTCCAGAGGGCAATGCAGCAGATGCTTGCCAGTCAAGGAGCGTAAATGGCTGACATGGCGACAGCTACACAGTTTGACGTTGGAGAGCTTCTCAGGAGCATCATCATTAGCGATGCTAAGATGGCTTCTAAGGTGGGGTCACGTGTGTATCCTGGCGAGCTGCCAGACACTACCTCATATGAGCCAAATTCGTCAGACCTTCCTGCCATTCACTATTCGCTCGTTGATGACATCGAGGCAGATGCCGCTCCGATTTCTCGTTCTAGCTGGCAGCTCACGGTTGTCGCAAGCACCCAGTCTGAGCTCCAGAGCACCTGTGGTGCACTCAAAGAGCTACTCCACAGATATAAGAAAGACCGTATTCGCTACATCGAATATGTTAATTCGTCCACAGAATGGGATACTGAGGTCAAAACTCCGTATTCCCCTATGACCTTCAGGGTCACGTTCTACTAGAAAGGATGGTGCAACCATGGCTCAGACTACAGTCCAGCATCCCGAGACTATCCGCTTTGGCTCTGGTCGACTGGAGATTGGTAAGTCTCTAGATAGCCTGGTAGACGTCGGTGCGCTCACTGGCGTCCACTTCACCCACGAACTTGGAGACAAGGTCACCATTACTAGCGATAATGCTGGTGTTATTCTTGAGCGTGCTGGCACCCAGACTGCTAAGGTCGAGGCGAACCTCATGGAGATTAACCTCGACACGCTTGCAGTTTATATGGGTGGCGTAAGCAAGCTCGAGACCGTTGCAGGTTCTCAGCAGACGGTCACCAATGAGGAGCACACACTCAAGGGTACCACGTTCATTCGACTGGACCACCGCATGGACGATGGCAAGGCAGTCACCATTGATTCTGTCAAGAAGAAGGGTGGCTCTGCTGCTGTTAAGGACACAGACTACATCGTGGCTCTCGACTCTGACGGCTACACCTGCATTGCTCGTAAGAGTGACTCCTCTGTGATTGCAGACGGTTCCACCGTCCAGGTGTCCTACAAGTATACGCCTGCAGCGTATAAGCGCTTGAGCTTTGGCGGTCTTCAGCAGCTCGACGCTACCGTTGCCCGTATCACGAACTACGACAGCCTCGGTCGCGAGTTCTCCATCACGGTGTACAAGGCTACTGCAGACTCTGGCATCGAGATTGAGTTCCAAGCTGACGATGCCGACGAGACGGATGTCGTGCCGATTACCCTTGTGGGTACGGAGGACACTTCCCGTGCCGTTGGTGACCAGCTGTTCGTTATTGAAGACCACCAGATGTAGTGTTTTAAGCGCACAAAGTCGTGTTTTAAACACTAAAACCGCTTTAAAAACACGACTTTGTGCCTTTTTAAACGATTTTATTGGTTAAGAAGAGAAAGGCTAACGGCTATGGCTAAGTACCTCAATTTGGACAAGATTGTCCCTGAGGAGCAGATTCTTGAGATCGCAGGACGTCAGTTCGACATCTCTCAGGTGCCTGCACGTAAGACTACCGAGCTTATTCGCATCGGTGCGTGGGCTACTTCCGATGAGATTAAGAATGACCCGTCCAAGAAGTATGAGGCATACGAGAAGGAGATGAAGGCTCTGCTTGACGTTCTCGGCAATGACCAGAACGGTGAGCCTGCAGACTTCGACTGGGTGATGGACAACGTCACCAATGCTCAGTTCTCTGCCATTCTTGACTTTGTCGCTGAGTGTATCCGTGGCGACAACAGTGAGGTGGCAGACGGTGAGACTCCTGCAAATTTTACTCCGAATCGAGCCCAGCGTCGAGCGATGAAGAAGAAGTAGATCTGGGGAGAATGTTCGCTCAGGTCTGCCTAGTTTATCATTGGACGCTAGACTACCTGCTCGATTGCTTAACGCTGCCACAAGTAGCCTTCTTCTACAACCAAGCAGTGTTGTTCTACAATCCAGATTCCGACCCTAAACCCGACAAGAAGAAATTCCACGAGGTCTACGGGGAAAACGGAACGATTTCTCGATAACGAAAGGATGTGGCAGACATGCTTCTGGATACATTGATGATCAAGATTACTGGCGATGCGTCTGGACTGGGCTCTGCCACCTCCAAAGCTAAATCCGACATCGGAGGCCTTGGAGATTCTGCTGAAGGTGCTGGAGGCAAGTTTTCCACCTTCTTCCAATCGGTTAAGTCTTCAGCTTTCGGTAATATTATTGCAGACATGGCTCAGACTGCTATTAGCGCTCTGAGTGATTTGTCTTCTGAAGCCATTGAGGCTTCTGACTCTACCCAGAAGTTCACATCGACTCTGAACTTCGCAGGTGTTGATGCTTCAAAAATTGAAGAGCTCACCGCTTCTACGCAGAAGTACGCAGACGAAACTGTGTACGGTCTGTCTGACATTCGAAACATCACGGCACAGCTAGCTTCCAATGGTGTCCCGAACTACGAGAAGCTGGCTGAAGCCGCTGGCAACTTGAATGCAGTCGCTGGTGGTACCGCCGATACATATAAATCCGTTGGTATGGTTCTTACCCAGACTGCTGGTCAGGGTAAGCTTACTACCGAGAACTGGAACCAGCTGTCTGACGCCATCCCAGGAGCTTCTGGTAAGCTCCAGCAAGCACTGCTTGAAGCGGGAGCCTACACAGGCAATTTCCGAGATGCAATGGCAGCTGGAGAGATCACCGCAGACGAGTTCAATGACGCTATTCTGAACCTCGGTCTGACTGACGCTGCACGTGAGGCAGCTACAGCCACCACAACGTGGGAAGGCGCATTCGGAAACCTTGAAGCTGCATGTGTTAACTTGATGGCACAGGGTCTTGATCTGATTAAGCCTGCAGCGACTGCAGCCATCAATGGTCTCACCGATGCAATATCTGCCATACCGAACACCGTTGGTGCCATTGGAAATGTCGTTTCTGACATCTCAGATAACATCGCTGAGTTCGAAACTGAGTCTGGTCGCGTGGCCACTGCTGGAGATGCAGTGTGGACTGCTATCCAGACCATCGGTCAGGCGATGGGACTCACGTTCGACCAGATTAACCCCATTGCGACTTCCGTGGCGAGTCTATTCGATACCCTTCAGACAGCGATTGAGAGTGTCGGATCGACCATTGAGTCGAACATTGCGCCATTCGTATCTGCGCTCCAAGGGCTGGGAAGCACCATAGCTTCTAACGTGTTGCCTATGGTGACTGCTATGGTGGGGTATTTCTCTCAGGTGGGTTCTACGCTCACTGCAGTGTTGACTCCCGTGCTGAACACCATTATCCCGATCATCATCCAAATCGGCACAATGATTGTTCAGAATGTTACGAGCATTGCTGCGATCGTGATGCCCGCAGTTACGAACATTTTCAATCTGCTCACACAGGTTGTGGCTGCACTTCAGCCTATTCTCGTCAATGCCATGAATTTTATCATGGGTGTTGTAAACACCGTATGGCCTTCCATTCAAAGCACCATACAAGGCGTCATGAACGCTATTCAAGCTGTTATTTCAACGGTAATGGGCGTTATTCAGGGCATCATTCAGGTCGTTCTTGGTGTAATTCAAGGCGACTGGAGCGGTGTGATGAGCGGTCTTCAGCAGATCGCAAGCTCCATCTGGAATGGCATTAAGGGTGTCATATCTGGCGCTATTCAGGCTGTTCAAGGCGTTATTTCATCTGTCCTTGGAGTTATTCAAGGCGTGTGGAGTGGCGCTTGGAATGCTATTAGCTCATTCCTAAGTGGTGCTTGGGAGAGCATTAAGAGCGGTGTCAGCTCTGGCATTGATGGTGTTCTTGGATTTATGCGAGGATTGCCTGGACAGATTCTGAATGCTCTTGGAAACCTAGGCACGTTGCTGCTTGATGCTGGCAAGTCGATCATGAAGGGTCTTCTCGATGGCATCACTAGTGGTGTCCAAGGCGTGTTCGACTTTGTTGGTGGTATTGGTGACACCATTGCTAGCCTTAAGGGACCGATTCCGTATGACCTTAAGCTGTTGATACCGAACGGTCAGGCTATCATGAAGTCGCTCCTTACGGGCATTAACAATGGCGTTACAGGCGTATTTAACCGAGTTAGTGATATCGGAGGGGAGATTGCGAATTCGCTCAGTGGAGACTACACTATCCCAGTCACACCTGAACTGAAAATTGCAGACTTTAATGGCATATTGCCATCTAATGGGTCTAGGTCAATCATAAGTGCCCGTCCTGTCGTGAATGAAGCTCCTGTCGTAAACGTGAAAAATGTGATCGTTCGTTCAGACGAAGATTTTGATTCTGCAGCCACCGTTTTCAACAGAAATCTCATGCATGAACTGAATTGGAGCCAATATGTCCAATAAAGCGCGACAAATAGTCCTGGAATATGGAAACGACACTCTGTCTATACATGGAGATTCTTCCATTCAATCGAATTTCTACATAACGGATGAAGGAATCGAAGGATGGTTCTCAAATCCGACGGCAAAAGTAAGCTCGTCCGAAAGGACTACTGGCGATGGATCCCATAGAGTGGTTGATTCTGGTGTTTTATACAATTCCAGAACAGTCTCCTTTTCAGTCTATGTCATCGGAAAAGACAGAGACGATGTGATAGACGGTATCAAAAAACTCCTTTACTATTCTAAAAAGATCCTGAGAATCTATGTGTACGATGCATACGATTGTACATATTGTGACGGTTACGCTAAATTCGACGTTGACAAATCGTGGGATGTCAACTACGCTAAAGTATCTGTCACCATAGTATGTCAGGATCCTGTGCGTTTGTCTAAAGACGTCTCCTCAGGCTACATGGAACCATCGCCAGACCCTTCTGGAGGATTGCAATTTAAGGACTCCATCCTCGTTTACCCTTTGCAATGGGGTAAGCAGAGTGTCGTAAACAATACGTGTACGACGCATAATAACGGCACCATAGTCTCTTATCCGATTATTACAGTGTCTGGCAATTTTCCAAATGGGTTCTCGATCACGAATCAGAATACAGGAGAGAAATTATCCTATTCGGAACCTGTAAACTGGGGTGCACCCATTATAATGAATTGCAACAAGAGAACAGCATCTTCAAACGGAGTAGACGTGACAAGAAATCTATCTGAAAGGGGATTTCCTACCGTTTCGCCAAAAGGTGATCTGTCTCTATCTTTTTTAGCGTATGGCGTAGGAACGTGCGAAGTCATAGTCCATGATTCGTACATCTAGGAGGTTAAAATGTCTGTAGCGTTGGGAGTTCCTCAAAGTAATTCTGGAGTCGGTACTTCAGCACTCGAAATGAGAAAGATCATCGGCAGTCTTTTTGAAAACAAAGGCGTAGTTAAAGGTCTCAATGTCAAAGGCACATCGTCTCTTTATTATACTGTAGATAGTGGTGTTGCCACCTGCAGCAAAGGAGAGTCTGACGGCTATACCCTAGCATACTATCCAGGAGGGAACACTCCTTCCGTTCAGTCAAACACGTCTGGCCAATCGCGTATAGACACTATTTGGTTGACATCTCATGACATTCAGAATGGTGACGAGGATAATCTCGTTACGATTGGTGTATCTCAAGGAACGCCATCGTCTTCTCCTGTTGAACCAAAAATCCCCTCTGACGCGACACCAATAGCGCATATGTTGCTTCCTGCAGGAGCAACAAGCACCCAAAATGCTTATGTGATCTCCGAACGAGCATATGCTATACCGTATGGAGCTTCCGTTGGTGTTCTTCTCGATAAAACAGACACCTCGTATAAAGGGGTGTATAAGGGGTCTGCATACACATATGCCAGCGGAAGAATCTATGTACCGACAGACAGACTTTTGTCTGTAAAGCTGACAGAGACCACATGGGCATGGCATCCGAGTACCCATGACTGGGTCGGATCTGGATATGTCGACTGGATGCTCGATGGTAACGTTCAAAGTGCATTTCGTTTTACGAATTACCCAGACACTCCAACGACATGCTGTTTTGAGGATCTTGTCGAAGTGTCTGCTGGATTTCACACAATATCCGCTAGATTGTGGGGATCTGAAACAGCTCCCGCCTCAGATATCTGGCTGGATTATAAAACTGATGCGTGGCCAGGACAAAGGCTCGTTGTCGTCGATTCTGGAGTGATAGAATAATGTGGAATGCTTACGTCTGCGACACCATGTCTGGACTTATGATCACCCCCATAGACCTTCAGAGTTTTTCATGGTACATGAGTGTGTCAGATTCTTCATTGTCTACAAACACAAAAAGGAACGTCGGCGAAGATGGATTGTCTCAAATAAGCCTGCCGTGGACTTCTGTTCCTTCTAATACACCAGAAGGGAGAAACAGCATCCTATATCCGATGAAAAGGTCTATCGTTTTAATGTGGAATAATACGCCTGTCATTTTTGGCACGATAGGGTATAGGGTGGATTCTGAAGACTGTACGGATTTTAGCCTCCTGTCCATCCAGGATATACTGTCAAGTCGATATCTTGTGAGAGAGCGTGTGTTTGGTAAGTCGTACGGAGGAACCACAAACGACACCGTCTCTTATAGAGGTATGTCTCTCAGGGGGATAGCTGCAGACATTATACAGAAATGCACTCGAGAAAAACCTGCAGGGGTGCTGCCGATAGACACTCAATACGACGGTGAGGCTGGAAATCACCAAAGGACTTACTATGGTTACAATGTGTCTAACAATGCAGCAGACAAACTCCTCAACGAGATAACCAATGTTCAAGACGGTATCGAAATGAGATTTGTTCCCTATAAGGCGGGAAATTACACAAGGCTGAGGTTTGAAGCTGGAACAGACAGCGAACACGAGCTAGTTAATAGCAATGCAAAAAGAACACTCACCTGGTTTCCGGATGGTAGAGGCTTGATTGAAGAATTAAAGGTCTCGAATATCGGACCGTCGATGAGGGTGTACGGAACTGGAGCTGGTCAAGACGATTCGACACTTTGTTATCTCGCACAGGATCTATCTCTCTGTCAGACGAGAGACCCCTGGCCGATCATAGAATCTGTCATCTCAGACACCAGTTGGGATAATTTAGGCCTCTTAAAAGGGCACTCAGAAGGGTCTCTTGAATCTTCAAAACGACCTTTGTGTCAGATGAAAGGGTCTATACATATTAATGATTTTGAAGATCAATTCATTGGTATGGTATGGCCTGGTGACCTTATCGATGTGGATATCAGAGAACACCCCAGTCTGCCAGACGGCATTTATACGACAAGGATCCTCCGTATGGAAGGCAACAACACAGACAAGGTATCCCTGACATTCAGTGTTATGGAGTCCGTGTCCTACTAAGGAAGGAACAAAATGGACAAACATATTCTTCCTGGCATGAGTCCCATCTATGAAAATATGGCTCGTTCCGTTGTTCAAGCTCATAGAAAAATAAATGGTCAAAACACCTCTCCGACAGGGACTATATCTATTCACCGTTCAAACGGTTCAAAAGACATATACGGATCCCTAAACAGAGAAGGTTACTCTGTTGCAAAGAATGTCGGAGACACTGAGGCACCTGGAAAACCTCTCGGTATCTCGGCTGTATCTGTTGGCGGCATTCTGTATGTGTCTTGGGATGGAGAACTCGAAGGAGGATTGCCGTCAGACTTTTATTGTGTTCGCGCATATCTGAAGATAGAGAGTGAAGTCTACGTAATAGGAGAGCTCACATCAAAAGGCAATCTGTCATATAAAAACCTCAAAGAAGGAGTCCGCTGCACTGTATATGCCACTGCAGAGGACGAGACTTGCAATGAAGACGGCACACCAAACCATAATGTGTCTGAAAAGTCAGACGAGATAAGCATTGTTGGCTCGCAGATTCCAATCCAGGGTGTAGACGTCGAATATGCCCTTGGAGGATCTCAAACTATACCTCCTGAATCTGGTTGGTCTACTACGGCACCAGAATGGCGAGAAGACATGTACATGTGGCAGCGCACCGTGACATACACCTCTGATGGTGCTTCATATTCAGACCCGACTTGTATTCAAGGTGCGGCTGGAAAAGACGGTGTCGACGGTAAGAACGGCGAAGATGGCAGAGATGGAACGTCTGGAAGAGGAATAGTCTCTACTGAAGTCAAGTATCAATCGTCACAATCAAACACTACAGTCCCCACGGGAGAGTGGCTTACGGCCATTCCTAGTGTGCAAGAAGGCTGGTATCTCTGGACTCGTACCCAATTCGCATACACAGATTCTACAGTGTCTTACGGGTACTCCGTAAGCCGACAAGGTGCCAATGGTAAGGACGGAGCTGACGGCGCAAAAGGCGACCCTGGTGCTCCTGGTGCCGATGGTAAAGACGGATCGAACGGTATCGGAGTGTCTGGGTCTGAAGTAAGGTATCAAGCCTCCAATTCTGGCACGACAGCGCCCACGGGAGCCTGGTTGACTTCACCGCCGTCTTTGAATGCAGGTCAGTACTTGTGGACGAGGACGACCATCACATATACCGATGGCAAATCCACAGTTAGCTATTCGATCTCTATGAAGGGTGAAACTGGTCCGCAGGGCATCAAAGGCGAGCCTGGAGCGGATGGTCAGCCTCGGTACACATGGCTTAAATATGCAGATACTCCCACCAGTGGCATGTCTGACCTTCCTGACGGTAAAGACTACATAGGTCTGGCATACAATAAGACCACGCCTTCAGAGTCTTCGAACTATTCAGACTACACATGGTCTAAAATCGTTGGTGAACAAGGTCCACAGGGTCAACGAGG
>OGOZ01000189.1_pt1 | contig 43975 bp, 40 predicted proteins | sample 1552801 | NCBI WGS metagenome assembly OGOZ01 (sample SAMEA2580196, study PRJEB22360) | human gut metagenome | biome: human gut; feature: human-associated habitat; material: faeces | place: Denmark | collected 2008/2010 | reverse complement strand
CTTTTTTCAAATTTGTCATCTGAATTGCATTCATTTGGAAATCATATTTTAGCTGAAGTTCATTCTTTAACCCTTCATTTTCCGACAGCATATCTATCAGAAGTTCCTTGGCATCCTGCTCAGGAATTTTTGTTAATAATCTTTCTATTTCCTGTCTTTTGGTATTTACTGTAGAAGCCATAACTATATTCATGGAGTCCTTATGATATACTTCCGCTTCATTCTCACTTTCATCAGCAAGATATTCTTCATATTTGTAGAGTACCGCTGCCATATGTTTACAATTGTATCCCTTCGCAGCATACGGACAATCGCAAAACATATCCATAATTTCCCCACCATCTAATTCAACAGACACCTGATAGTACTCACTGCCCTCAACCTCGGCCTCCACAGTATTCCCAATAATCTGTAAATCCGACACGCAGCCGTCCTCATAATACTCCATACCTCGATTCAGAATATGTGGTTCAAACAGATTCATCCAATTCATTTCGTATTTCTCTCATTCTACCGGCATATCCGGTTCATTATGATTTAATTATACCATCTACCCTTATATTTCAGAAGTCACACAATGTATTTCCTACCTTTTATTTTCTACGTTCTCATTATGGACTGCCCCTTCTCAAATCACATTATCATTCCCCTTGGAAAATCGTGTATACATGCTTGAATCCCTAGCATGTTGCCCTTGGTTTATGTTATACTATGGTGAGTATTATACACTACTATATTAAATGAATCCCCTAAAGGCAGAACCATGATTAAACGAAAATATATCAGTGTCAGGCTGCTGACTTCCGGCATGGTCATTGACCAGTCCATCATTGATGGAACCGGACGTGTCCTGATTCACCGGAAGACGACACTTGACGATTACATGATTAATTCCCTTCGCAAAATGAACATCGGCGGCGTCTACATCCGCGAAGGTGAGGAAAGTGCCGAGGAAATCACCTATAACATCTCTCCGGAAGTTATGGAGAAGATCGAGAAGGTAAAGGTTCCCGACCGTGCGAAAATTGAACTGCATGAAAGTGTGAAGAAAAGAGTTGCGGAAGGAATCCAGTTCCTTTACAGTAATCCGGACTCACCAAACTTCATGGACGCAACCAATAATGTTTCCAGTGAACTCATGAGGGCACTGGAAGAAAATGATGCACTGGCAGTCGATGTCAGTGCTTTAAAAGTCAGCGATGAATATACCTTCAAGCACAGTGTGGACGTTGCTTCCATGGGAATGATTATTGCGAAAAACCGGGGACTTTCTGCGAGGGAGGTACAGCAGATCGGCGTTTCCGGACTCCTGCACGATCTGGGTAAATCCAAAATTCCGAATGAAATTTTAAATAAACCGGGACGGCTGACCGATGCAGAGTTTGAAACAATGAAAACTCATCCCATTCTTGGTTATAACATGATTAAGGACAAGCCGGACCTTTCTACTGCAACAAAGCTTGGCGTACTGCAGCATCATGAAAAGATGAATGGGAATGGCTATCCGTTGAAATTACAGGGCGACCAGATTATTCCTTTTGCAAGGATTCTTTCGGTTGCCGATATTTATGACGCCCTTGTCACAGAGCGTCCTTATAAAGATGCGTTTTCTCCGCGTGATGCCGTGGAAATGATTATGGCAATGACCGGTGATCTCGACATCCACATGATCCAGAGCTTCCTAAACAGTGTGATTCTTTATCCTGTTGACTCCATTGTAAAATTAAGTACCGGAGAGTTTGCCAAAATCGTGCAAAACATCCCCGGTTACCCGACACGTCCTACCGTGATCACTTTAAATCACGGCCAGACCTACGCACTTGCTTCTGATATCAAGTGCGCAAGCATTATTATCATATAACTATTACAGCTTAAACAACGTACTCATGATTCCTCTTCCGAGGGATGCACCTACGTTTCCGCCCAGCCGCTTTCCAAAGGAACCACCTATCGACTTGCCAAGGGAATTCCCGAGTTCACGTCCTACGGTTCCTGCTGCGGAGCGCGCTACACTTCCGGCAACTCTGTTTGCTTTCTTCTTCTTTGCTTCCTCTTCCTTTTCCTTCGCCTTCTGAATCCGAAGTGCCTCTTTTTCCTGCTCCTTCTGCAATCTTAGCTGTTCCTTTTCCTGCGCCTTTAACTGCGCAGCTTCCAGCTTTTCCTGCTCCTTCTGGCGGGCAGCTTCCTCCTTCTGCGCTGCAGCCTGTGCTGCCGCCTCCTCCGCCTCCTTCTGTGCCTGAAGGTTCATTCTCTGCAGGAATTCATATGCGGAATCACGGTCAAAATAGTCATTATATTTACTGTAAAGCATGCTTCCCCTGATCTGTTCCTCTCTGGTCCGGTCATCAAGTGTTCCTAAATTACTCTGTGGCGGCAGCATCGTACATCTCTTTACCACAGTCGGTATTCCTTCTTCATTGAGCACCGAAACCAGTGCCTCTCCAATAGCAAGCTCCTGCAAAACCTCATAAGTATTAAATTCCGGATTCTCACGGAACGCCTGTGCTGCTGCCTTTGCCCCTTTTTGTTCACCCGGTGTATAGGCATGCAATGCGTGCTGGATCTTATTTCCCAGCTGGGAAAGAACCCCATCCGGAATATCCTTCGGATTCTGTGTGATAAAGTAAATACCAACCCCTTTTGAACGGATCAGCTTTACCACCTGCTCAATCTTTTCAAGCAGGGCACGGTTTGCAGTATCAAACAACATATGAGCCTCATCGAAGAAAAAGACCATCTTCGGCTTTGGAAGATCTCCTGCTTCCGGTAAGGTTTCATATAATTCGGACATCAGCCACAAAAGGAAGGTGGAATACATCTTCGGGCTCTGCATCAGCTTCTGGCAGTCCAGGATCTGAATTTTGCCCTTGCCGTTGCAGTCCGTTCCGATCCAGTCACTGATACTGAGTGCCGGTTCCCCGAAAAACAGCTCTCCACCTGCCTCCTCCAGTGTAATCACGGCACGGATAATGGCAGTCAGACTCTGCTTTGCAATATTTCCATAGGTAAGGCTTAATTCCTTTGCATTTTCGGATACATACTGCAGCATGGCCCGCAGATCCTTGGTATCAATCAGAAGAAGACCTTCATCATCTGCAATTTTAAAGATAATCGTCAGAATATCGCTCTGCGTATCATTGAGATTCAGAATCCTGCTAAGCAGCAGTGGACCCATCTCGGTGATGGTCGTGCGAAGCGGCAGACCCTTTTCTCCAAATACATCCCAGAAGGTTACCGGATAAGCATGATAGGCAAATCCTTCCTTTTCAAGTCCCAGCTTTTCCACACGTCCGCCGACGCTTCCTTCGCCGGTTCCCTTAAGGCTCATGGAAGCCAGATCTCCTTTGGCATCCGCAAGAAATACGGAAACGCCGCAATCACTAAAGGACTCTGCCAGTACACGCAGGCTCACGGTTTTTCCGGTACCGGTTGCACCTGCAATCAGTCCGTGGCGGTTTGCCATCTTCGGATAAATATAGACCTTTCCCTCTCCTGATTTTCCAATATAAAGCTTTTGTTCCTGATACATCTTCAATCCCCTTCCTGTTAATTCTCGTTTCGTATATACGTAATGAACCGGTTTCCGTTTTCCTTAAACCAGGTCTTTGAGTCGTTCATTCCCATCTTATAAATCGTCCCGGTCTGTGGATTCATAATCACTGTATTCATTTCATTAAATCCAATAAGCAGCACGGCATTTCCATCCTGCAGCATCACAAGCACCGGAATGTCACGATCCACATAATAAAGAACTGCATCCAGGGAGCATCCGGACAGTTCCAGCACCTGGCATTCGCTTAAAGCACCCTCCAGAATGGAGCGAATAGTCTCTCCACTTTGCAGCATATATGCAGAATTACGCATGATTCCCTCATAGGACAGCATGGTATCTAATGCAACTGCAAGCGAATCTCTCTCCTCCGTAACCATATCCGGCTGGATTGCCATAATCTGATTTCTGGTACTGCGTATGGTCTTTTTCCATACATAGTTTCCGGCACTGTTAAGCACCACTCCGGCCCCGCTTTCAGCTGCATCAACTGCCTGATCCTCATTACCATAGATGCCGCGGATACCATATTTGCCATACACATAAAACTGCTCCTGCTCTTCATCGCTGCTTCGCAGATAAACACTTCTTTCCCCTTCAAAAAGCACTTCCTTCGGTGTAAGCTGCTTCATGGAATTCACGTCAATCTCTTTACGCAGTACAATCTGCCTGATTTTCTCATAGTTCTGCGTAACTACGACTTCCATGGTATTTCTTCCCAGACTTACACTTTCTGCGTCCACAATCTGATCTTCAGCGATTTCGACATAAGTGCCGTCTTCTGATTTTGACACACGCTGCAACGTGATCTGGTTCTGATTCACACTGCCTGACAAAACATACACATTCTCCTGCTCATATGTCATCAGGACTCCTTCATTTTCATTCTCAATCTTCACACAATACATCGGCAGAACCGTTTCTCTTGCATAGTCTGTCACAATGTCATTTTTATTCACAATGCCATAGATCAGATCCTCTTCTATAAAACCGATCGGAACAATCGTTTCTGAAGCCTTTGCTTCGATCCGCTTCTGTACGCCCGTATTCAGGTTCATCAGCACCACTGTCTGGCTGTTTTCCAGGCTCTCGCCCTCCTGCCATGCAATCATACGGTTGCTGTCCGAAATCACATAACCATTATAATGCAGATTGTCTGCCACCACCTCATAGGTTCTCTGCGTAAAGTTGATGCCATAAATATGCCGGTTATCCATCAGATACAGGATTCCGTCACGATTGATATAGGAAAGCCGGTTCACCTTTTCCATAATCACATCCTGCGGATCCTCGCTCGGAATATAAACCAGTTCCTCAATGGTATTGACGGTACTGTCATAATAAAAGGCAGATATCCCGACTTCGCCCTCGTGCTTGCCACGATTCATGTAGCCATACACCAGAAAGGTAACATTACCGCCCTCACTCACATCCAGAATTTTAATCCGGTGCATATTGTAAAAGGTACGGGCGTCCCTGTTATCTTTATCATAAAAGCCAAACAGATAGGCCAGCTTGTTATCTACCGTATTATAACTGAACAGCCGGTTTCCGGATACAAACGCCAGAATGTTTCCATCATCGCTTTCTTCCATCTGGATGTCATCTGCCGTAATGCCAAGCATGATCTTATTGTTGGCATACACATTTCCGTCTTCCTGAAAAACCTGATCCATGGTGCGCTCATAATCCAGCAGGTAAATCCGTTCTGAGGTATAACGCAGCCGGTAATATTCCTGCACATGATACAGATTCTCCGCTTCTGCATCGGAGGTTGTTACATAAAAGTCCGTCACAAAGCTGCCTGTCTGTTCATCAATTTCCCTGATCGTAATCTGCGGATCCGTTTTCGCGGTGATCGGCAGTCCCGCATAAGTAATCTGGTCAAAGCTGCTGTGAATCGTTACCTTTCCCAGATTGGTATTATCTCCGGAGGAATTGGACTCCAGATACTTGGTAAGGCTTTTGGCCGCTTCCTTATCAAAGGTCTTTGTTGTGAAATCCTTCACAAATTCCAGCTTATCCGTCACATGATAATCCTCCTGGCTGATGATCCGCGTATAATACCGGATGGTGTCACCGGAAGCAGGGGTAATGAGCACAATCAGTTCATATTCCTGATTCATGTCGATCAGGTCTTTCAGCTCCAGTGTTGCAAACAGCGTTCCATCGTCCCGCTCTTCCCATTCCGGAACCTGCGTATTCTCAATCAGACGCTCTCCATCCACACTCCGGACTTCGAATGCAATGCTGTCAATTTCTGTCCCGAAGCGGTCAATCTGAAGGGCCACCTTTCGTCCTGACATGAGCGGTGTGATGGATTCCCGCATCAGATTTGTTTTCATTTCCTTGCGGTATCCGTGCATCGAATTCATCTCAATCCCGTTGAACCGCACCGTTACAACCGGAAAGGTCGCCTTGCCCATTTCCATTGTCATATCGGTCGTTCCCTGATTGATGATACTGCCCGCAACAAACAGTGATATGAAAAATACCGCAATCACAATTGCAATATTAATGATCAGTTTCTTCATTCCTTTTCCCTATATTACGAATTACAATTTTCCTGTTCCATAAGCTTCTGCAGCGTGGTGTGAATGTGAAGCTCCTGTGTCATCCTTAAAAGCTCCGTTTCAATTTGTGACCCTCTCCCTGCCGCTTCGTTCTGCTGCACACTGGATGTCTGCTTCGACGGATTTCTCTTCACCGCACGGATCAGCAGATTCTTCGGTGTGTGCTCCATATCAATAAATTCCAGTATCTGTGTGTCATATCCCGCCGTCTCAAGCACTTCTGCCCGGACTGCATCGGTAAGGATTGCTGCTATACGCTCTTTTAATATACCATATTTCAATACTGGCTCCAATATGTCATTCTGAATCTGCCGGTTCACCTCATGCTGACAGCACGGCACGGAAAAGATGACCTTCGCATTCCATTTCATTGCCTTTTGCAGCGCATAATCCGTTGCCGTATCACAGGCATGCAGCGTCACCACCATATCCACTTCATCGCAGCCTTCATATTTTGCGATATCCCCATGGAGAAACTGCAGCTTCTCATAGCCATAGCTCCGGGCAAGTTCATTGCAGTGCCGGATCACATCCTGTTTGAGGTCCAGCCCCGTAATCGCTACATCCTGTCCCTTAAGTTCATGCAGATAATAATACAGTGCAAAGGTCAGGTAGGATTTTCCGCAGCCAAAGTCAATGATATGCACGGTTCCCTTCTTTTGCAGTGTAGGCAGAATATCCTCTACAAATTCAAGATAGCGGTTAATCTGCTTGAACTTGTCATACCGGGCATGTACAATTTTCCCCTCCGGGGTCTGCACTCCTAAATCAATGAGAAACGGAACCGGAATTCCTTCCTTTAAAATATAACGCTTCTCACGGTTATGCTCCATGACCGGTTTCAAGGTTTTCTCCCCGACTTTCGAGGGCTGGAACTTGATGGTTGTCCTTCCCTTTTTACTTACAAGCACATGGAGTCTGCCCTCCATGTGCTCAGCCTCTAACTGTCGGAATTCCTCTTCCATGTAACGTTCCACAAGGGATACCAGGTCCTCTGCCGTATAATTCTTATGAAAAACCTGCGTTCCCCGAAAACGGGTCTCCTGAAACATCAGCTCCTGCTTTACCATCACCGGGCGGATCTTAATCCTTGAAATTCCATTCTTTTCCCGTGGGTTGCTCAGGATCATCTGATAGAGTCTTTCATTGCATAATTCAGATAAATAAGTGTGTAAATCGTTCATCCCTGTGTCTTCTCTTATAAATTTCATAAAACAGAAGAATCTGTATGAGATCCCCGATTCTCTGCCACTTTTCCGGGGAATCCGCATCCATTGCAGATTCTTCGTTACTGTTCTCTTCTCTTTTTACCCGATCCAGAATATCCATGGCAAGCCGGTATAACCGGAGCCGGTCCGGATATTCGTCATAGATCATGCTTCCTTCATAGTCCATTTTGTCTAAAATCCCGGCGATCAGCTTCTGATAACGCTTTGCCTCCTTCGGGTACATCTGCTGCATATATTCCAGATCACGCATCACAGTGTTTTCCTGCTGCCCGAACATCGGCATGGGATACGTCATATAAAACGGCATAATTCTGCGTTCATACATAATCATAACGTCCTTGTTTCTTTACTGTTATGATATGCATTCCCTCTGTAGTCGTGAGAATAGAGTCAAAAGTCCATCCCTGTCAAAGGAATGGACTTTTCAACCATCTGATGTATCAATACTTATGATTTTAATACATGAATACGTGCGAGAGATCTCTGTAAAGCGGTTTCTGCACGAAGAACATCGGTCTCGGGAGTCTTGCTGCGAAGTCTTTCTTCGGCACGCTCTCTTGCATGCTCTGCACGATCCAGATCAATTTCTTCCGGCCACTCAATGATCTCTGCCATAATTACAAGCTGATCCTGCAGAATTTCTGCAAAACCTGCATGTAATGCAGCTTCCTTCGTTCCTTCTGCCTCTGTGATTGTAAGTATACCGGGGCTTACAATAACCGTTAACGGGATATGTCCCTTTAACACACCGATTTCGCCCTCGGTGGTATTGAATTCCACCATGGAAACTTCACCTTCATAGAAGACACGGTCCGGAGTAATAATTTTTAAGGTAAATAAATTACTGTCTGCCATCTGACCACCTCCCGTTATTTCACGCGGGCAAGTACGTCATCAATGCTTCCGGCATTCAGGAAGTAGCTTTCCGGTATATCATCATGTTTACCTTCCAGAATTTCCTTAAAGCCACGGATTGTCTCGTTAATCGGTACATACTTTCCGTCAATTCCCAGGAACTTGCTGGCTACGAAGAACGGCTGGGATAAGAATCTCTGTACCTTTCTTGCACGGTTTACAACGAGCTTATCGCTTTCTGATAATTCATCCATACCAAGAATTGCAATGATATCCTGTAATTCCTTATACTTCTGGAGAATCTCCTGTACACCACGGGCAACAGCATAATGCTCTTCACCAACAATTCTGGGATCCAGAATTCTGGATGTGGACTCGAGCGGATCTACCGCAGGGTAAATACCTAATTCTACGATAGAACGGCTAAGTACGGTTGTTGCATCCAGATGTGCAAAGGTAGTTGCCGGAGCAGGGTCGGTCAAGTCATCGGCCGGCACATATACTGCCTGAACGGAAGTAATGGATCCGTTCTTCGTTGATGTAATACGCTCCTGAAGTGCACCCATTTCTGTCTGCAGGGTAGGCTGATAACCTACTGCGGAAGGCATACGTCCAAGAAGTGCGGACACCTCGGAACCAGCCTGTGTAAAACGGAAAATATTGTCAATGAAAAGAAGCACGTCCTTTCCACCTTTGTCACGAAAATACTCTGCCATCGTAAGACCGGTAAGACCAACTCTCATTCTGGCTCCGGGGGGCTCATTCATCTGACCAAACACCATGGTGGTCTTATCAATAACGCCGGACTCGGTCATTTCATGATATAAGTCATTTCCCTCTCTTGTTCTTTCACCAACACCGGTAAATACGGAATATCCACCGTGCTCGGTTGCGATGTTACGGATCAGCTCCTGGATCAGTACGGTCTTACCTACACCGGCACCACCGAACAGACCGATCTTACCACCCTTCTGATAAGGGCAAAGCAGGTCAACGACCTTGATACCTGTTTCCAGAAGTTCCTGCTGGGTAGACTGCTCTACGAATTCGGGTGCAGCTCTGTGGATCGGTTCATAGGAAACTCCTTCCGGATCCGGTTTATTATCAATGGGAGCACCCAGTACGTTAAAGATACGTCCTAAGGTATTTTCACCAACAGGTACGGAAATCGGTTTTCCGGTAGCAATTGCTTCCATTCCGCGGACAAGTCCGTCTGTGGTTCCCATGGCAATACATCTGACAGTATCGTCACCAAGATGCTGGGCAACTTCCACAACAAGCTCTCCGCCATCCTGCAGAGGAACCTTGATTGCTTCGTTGATTTCCGGCAGTCTGTTACCGGCAAACTTCACATCCAGAACGGCACCGATAACCTGAGTGATTTTTCCTGAATCTGCCATTTCTTTCATCCTTTCTCGATTTTATTTGTTTATGAGATCGCGTTTGCGCCTGCGATAATTTCGGTCAGTTCCTGCGTAATGGAGCCCTGACGGGCACGATTGTAAAGAAGCGTCAGATCCTCGATCATTTCTTCTGCATTGCTTGTTGCAGCGTCCATGGCCTGCATTCTGGCTCCGTTCTCACTGGCAATCGCTTCAATCATACCGCCGTAAATCAGGCTGGTAATATATTTCGGAATCAGTAAATTCAAAGCCTCTTCATCCTCCGGCTCAAAGTTCATCATAACATGATCGTCCTCCTGAGCAGTTTCTTCTTCCTCAGAAACCTCCACCGGAAGAAGCTTTAACAGGGTCGGAATATGAACAACGGTGTTCTTAAATCCGGTATAGGCCAGATAAATCTCACTGATTTCACCATTTTCAAAGGCACTGAGAACTTCCTTACTGATCTTCATGGCTTCTGCATAAACAGGATCTTCAATTACATCTGAATAATCAGCTCTAATCTCATAGTTCTTTGCAAGGGCATCTTTTCCCTTCTTACCAATTGCATAAATTGCCAGATCTTCGTTTGCAAGCTCTCCCTGGGTAATCAGCTTGATCACATTGGAGTTGTAGCCGCCTGCAAGTCCACGGTTTGAAGTAATCACAATGACTGCTTTCTTTCCGCTTTCACCGGACTTTAAATATTTATGCTCCAGATTCTGCGTTCTTCGAAGAATCGAATGTACGGTATTGTACATGCAGTGGAAATAGGTCTGGGATTTCTCGGCATTCTGCTTGGCTCTCTGCAGCTTTACAGTAGAAACAAGCTTCATGGCCTTGGTAATCTGCTGGGTACTCTGGATACTGCCCTTACGCCGCTTTATGTCTCTCATTGAGGCCATAATATCACCTGTTCCCTTCCGAATTATTTAAGAAATTCTGCTTTGAATTCTTCAATTGCCTTCTTTAACTTCTCCTCGGTTGTATCAGAAATTACCTTCTCCTGTGCAATGCCTGACGGAATTTCCGGATACTTTGTCTTGATAAAGTCAAAGAATTCTGACTCAAAACGGGTAATTTCCTCGGTAGGAACATCCAGCAGATACTTATTGGTAACTGCATAAATGATGATAATCTGGTATTCAACCGGCATCGGATTGTACTGAGGCTGCTTTAATACCTCTTTAATTCTTTCACCCTGTGCCAGCTTTTCCTTGGTATCGGCATCAAGCTCGGAACCAAACTGTGCAAAGGAAGCAAGTTCTCTGTACTGTGCCAGCTCCACACGAATCGGGGAAGCAATCTTCTTCATTGCCTTGATCTGTGCATCGCCACCAACACGGGATACAGAAAGTCCTGCGTTAACAGCCGGACGGAATCCGGAATTGAACATTTCGGTTTCCAGATAAATCTGTCCATCGGTAATGGAAATAACGTTGGTCGGAATGTAAGCAGATACGTCACCTGCCTGCGTTTCGATAATCGGTAATGCCGTTAAGGATCCTCCGCCGTACTCATCACTCATTCTTGCTGCACGCTCTAACAGTCTGGAATGCAGATAGAATACGTCACCTGGATATGCCTCACGTCCGGGTGGACGCTTAAGAAGCAAAGAGAGTGTACGGTATGCAGCCGCATGCTTGGTTAAGTCATCGTATACTACCAACACATCTTCTCCATTCTCCATCCATTCCTCTCCGATAGCACATCCGGAATATGGAGCAATATACTGTAACGGAGCAAGCTCACTGGCAGTTGCTGCAACGATCGTTGTATACGCCATAGCGCCTGCTTCTTCCAAGGTCTTAACAAGGGATGCAACGGTAGAAGCCTTCTGGCCGATTGCGACATAAATACACTTCACACCCTGTCCCTTCTGATTAATAATGGTATCAATGGCAATTGCCGTCTTACCGGTCTGTCTGTCGCCGATGATCAACTCACGCTGTCCTCTTCCGATGGGCACCATGGAGTCAATTGCCTTAATACCTGTCTGTAACGGTGTATCTACGGATTTACGTGTGATAACACCGGATGCTACTCTTTCAATCTTACGATATTTATCTGTCTGAATCGGACCCTTGCCATCAATCGGCTGTCCCAACGCATTCACAACACGTCCTAACATGTTGTCACCTACAGGAACCTCAACTACACGACCGGTTGTCTTAACCTGATCGCCTTCGCTGATGTTTCTGTGGCTTCCGAGAAGTACTGCACCTACATTATCCTCTTCCAGGTTTAAGACCATGCCGTAAACCTCTCCGGGGAATTCCAGAAGCTCACCCTGCATTGCGTTATTCAGACCATGCACACGGGCAATACCGTCGGCTACCTGAATAACGGTACCAACGTCTGACACTTCAAGATCTGAAGCGTATCGTTTAATCTGCTCTTTGATTACGGAGCTGATTTCTTCCGGTTTCAAATTCATTGGTCATACGCACCTTTCTTTATTATTCGCAGCCATTTCATGCCTTCACAGCTGCGATGATTCAAGTCACTTAACAGAAACTGTATCCTCACAGTTCCTACAACTGTACCCTGAGCAACTGACGCTGCAGCTCGTACAGCTTTGCTTTTACACTGCTGTCCACAACACGGTCTCCGATACGGATCACCATGCCACCGATCAGGTCATCTTCCACCTGATAATGCATTTCCATCTTCTTAAAATGAGTGGTTGCCAGCAGTCGTTCTTCGATTTCCTTCTTCTGGGCCTCGTTAATACCACATGCTGTGGATACATACGCAACTCCGATGCCTCTTTCCTTCTTCACTTCATCAATAAAATAATCGAGAATGGCATCGATTTCCGGATATCGGTCCTTCGCCACAACGATATGCAGGAATCCGAGTAATTCCTTGGAAATATGTCCCTTGAATACCTCTTCTACGACCTTAAGCTTTTCTTCCTTAAGGATCTTGGGATGGTTCATGAGTTTTCCGAAATCCGGATTGGCATCAAGAATTTCTTTTAAGGATTCGATCTCCTGTAAGAATTCCTCTTCCTTTCCTTCTTCCACAGCCAGTTCGAACAAAGCCTCTCCATATGTTTTCGAAACTAGCTTTGCCATGTACTCTCACCTATTTCCTTCAAAGTATCATTAATCAGGCTCTCCTGTACAGTTGTATCAATAGATGCCTTCACTACCTTACCTGCCATCATGGATGCAAGCACTACCATTTCGCGCTTCATGTCATCAGCTGCCTTCTGTTTCTCCAGTTCAGCTTCTGTTCTCGCTCTCTCGATAATGGCTGCCGCTTCTTCTTTTGCATTCGCCACGATCTTATTCTCATTCTCAAGAGCACGCTTTCTGGCATCGCTTAAAATCTTTTCTGCTTCTTTGTCGATATCTTTCAGCTTATTTTCATACTCTTCCTTGAGAGCCGCTGCATCTTCCTGACTCTTTGCTGCATCATCGAGTTCACCCTTAATCTTGTCGGATCGCTTCTTCATCATTTCACGAACCGGGTTAAACAGAAAATAAGATGCGACAAGGAACAATGCAAATACTGCAATGATCATCAGTGCGGAATCCGCAAGGAGCTGAAAGTCAAGGTCGAACAATCTTGGTTCCATATTGAGCCTCCTTTCTGTTTTCTGTTATTTAAGGCTCTTATTTAATCAGCGGTTTAACAAACAGCAGAATGATACCAATCAGCAAACCATAAAGACCGGTTGTTTCGGCAACGGCCTGTCCTAAAAGCATGGTAGAAGTAATGTCAGATTTTGCACCCGGATTTCTACCAACGGCGGCGGCGGCATGTCCTGCTGCAATACCCTGTCCGACACCGGGTCCGATACCTGCGATAAGTGCAAGTCCTGCACCGATTGCTGAGCATCCTAAGATAAAATTCTCGTTAAATTCCATTGTAATGTCCTCCTTAATAAAAACATTGTAAATAAATAAAATAGATGATTAATTATTATGGTTCAGATGAACCACATGCATCTGCAATGTATGTCATGGTCAACATACAGAATACATATGTCTGAATTGCTCCTGAGAACAAATCAAAGTACACATGCAACGCTGCAGGCCATACATAGGCGATCTTGCTGAGCAGCGTATAAATCAGTGCCATAATGGCTGTTCCCGAAAGAATATTGGCAAACAGACGTAACGATAACGAAATCGGGACTGCGAGGTTACCGATAATATTAATCGGAGCCCAGATCGGCCAGGGATCACACAGTCCTTTTAATACGCCTGAGAGCTTTTGATACTTCAATTCATTGTACCGGATCAATGTAAATGAAATAATCGCCAGACCAAAGGTTACTCCATAGTCCGCTGTCGGCGGCCGTAAGCCGAATAATCCGGAAAAATTACTGAACAGGATAAAAATAAAAATCGTTCCGATATAGTTCCGGTATCTTACTGCATGCCTGCCCATAACACCGACTGTCATATTATCCAGCTTTTCCACAATCAGTTCCACAACATTCTGGAAACCCTCAGGAACCTCCTTTGCATGCTTTACCATATGACCTGCGGCGATGCAGAATGCTGTTATAAGCAGAAAAACAATCAGCACACATACATGGGTTGTCGTAATCCAGAGCGTCTGACCGAACAGTTCATAGGAAAATACTCCATGAATCATGAAATCGACGTCAGCCCCTCCCGACAACAAAATTCCTTGTTCCATCCTATATCACCTCCTTACATCTCTTCTTCCGGTATTTCTACCAAATCAGGTAAAATTTCTTCGCCATAAATCCATGTACTCACTTTTTTAGCAAAGAAATTGAGATAAGCTCCGATCTTAAGTCCCATGACTCCCGCAAAAGTAATCAATGGGTTTAATGTATCCGTCAGTGCTGCGGCCACAAGCACAATGGCAATCCCTATATAACGGATCATATAGTGAATCAGCATTTTCTTCGTCGCGCCCTGCTGTCCTAAATCAAGTCCCCGGTCAAGCGCCCACCACATATCAATGGCGCACACCGCCGCCGTGGCAATTCCGATCCACCAGGCTGCAGAATAAAGTCCTCTTCCCGCAAAGAAGAAAAGTATAAGCTGTCCGGCTATTCCAAAGATCAGGATTCCTGTCTCGAGTTCAAACAGACTGCGGTTCATTCTTGTGATTCTTTCTTTCATCCGGCTTCTTCTTACGCTTCCTTCCACCATGCAGATAGGCAGACTCTTCGCTTCCTCTCTGGTAAACCTGCCGTGCAAACCGGTACACGTTGTAACCGCCCGCAACAGCTCCTATGAAAAATAAAAGAATCATAAAGAAGTCTGTTCCAAGCTTCCGATCCAGCAGATTTCCTAAAAAGGCACAAATAAAAATAGGGACGATCATGTTAATTCCAAACTGTCCTATCATAGTCAATGCCTGAAATACACTACGATTGAACTTCACATTCTGCCCCTTTCTACCTGTCGTTTATAATATGTTACTTCAGAATCCGCATATTCAAACTGTAATTATGCAGTTCTCACATCACTTTTCTGAACAGTTACAATTATACCCATTTTTCCCTTTTCTGTCTAGGAAAATTCATTGACTTTACATAGATTTAATAGTATTTTTAGATTATCAATTTTTCTTACCAAAGAAATCGAGGTGTTGTATGAAAAATCCCATCCTGTACCGTCGAAGAATTATCCCCGAAGAATGTATTCTATTAAAGGACGACCGTATTTTATCCTGTGATGAAGATCATATTGTGACAGCATGGAACACCCTCCATCCCAAGAAAGACCTGCATCATGGCTGGTCCTGCTATTTTCTGAAAGAAGGCTTTAAGGTCAGCCGGTTCTGCCGTAAGGACGGCTCTCTTCTTTACTGGTATTGTGACATTGTGGATTTTGATTACAAAGAAGACAAAAACGAACTGACCGTGATTGACCTGCTCGCTGATGTCCTTATTTATCCCGATGGATTTGTGAAGGTTGTGGATCTTGACGAACTGGTACAGGCCTCCGATGAGGGACGCCTGTCTACCGAAAACTTGAAATCCAGCCTTCTGAAGCTGAACAGTCTCCTTACGATCATTTACGCAGGTGAGTTCCCGAAGCTGCGGCGTTATGTTGAAGAATTACGATAAACATTCAGCTTAGAGGATTACTTTATTTACTGCTGAGACCGTAAGAAAATGATTTTGCATCGTAACTGTGAAGGTACTGAACAGTTACGACTTTTCTTAATGTCACGTCTTAGTAATGATGTTTCAGTAAAAAATATGTCCTCCGATCTGCTGTCCGGTCAGACCCTCAATCGGGGTTCGGAAGAACAGACAGTTTCCAACCGTAGTCTGTCCACCCATGGCAGCATCTGCCGCCTGATAACAGGCACTCGTTGCATCATCCCGCGCAAGAGCAAGAGCAAGCCGTCCGGTACTTACCGGTTCAAACTGCCTGTTCTGGTAAATCACCCCTACAATCGTATCCGGAAATACTGAACTCATGACACGATTCATAACAACTGCGCCTACCGCAACCTGCCCTTCATACGGCTGGTTTCCGGCTTCACAATAGATCAGGTTGGCCAGCAGATACCGGTCACCCTCTGCAAAGGTTACTTCCGAAATATCTCTCCATGCCGATTTTGCTGCCAGTGCGGACAAACGCCGCTCCTCTTCCAGCTGCTTCTGAATCTCCTGAATGTTCGCATTCTGGTCGGCAAGCTGCTGTTCATATGCCTTGATTTCGTCTTCGGTCTGAGCCATGTCACTCTGATATCCGGAAATCTTGCCGCGTACACTGCTGACAAGACCGGACACCCGGCTCTGCTCCGCTTCCACCTCTGCTTTCAGAGCTTCCAGATCCTTCATTTCTCCCTGCAGCCTCGCTTCCGTTTCCTCCACTTCGATTCTGGTCTGCTTAAATGCCTCAAGCTGCTTCCGGTCATAAGCCGCCAAACTTTCGATATAGGCACTCCGGTTCAGAAGTTCAGAATAATTCGCCGAACTGAATAATGTCTCCATCAGCACATAATCCTGCCTCTCATACATGAACTGGATCCGCTTCTTCATCGCTGCATACTGATCGGCTTCGATCTGCTTCGCTTCTTCCAGCTCTGCCCGTGTTCTCTCGATTTCCTCATTCTTTGCTGCAATCTTTCCTTCGAGATCATCAAGATTCGCGCTTACTTCCTCCAGATTATCGTTGAGGTCACTGAGCTCTCCCTTAAGCCCATTCGTGGTATTCCGCAGACTGTCCAGTTCGTTCTGGCTTTCCCCGATCTTGTTTTCCGTATCCTTCTTTTTTTCCTTTTCTTCCTTAAGCTTCTGCTCCAGTTCTGATACCTTGTCCGCATATACCGGAAAAGAAGGATAAACGCATGCCAAAAGGACAATCGCCATGATTCCGGCAATTGTCTTTCTGCTTCGCTTATTCATTCTGGGAAAACTTCTTCTCAAAACAGTAAAACCTCTCTTGTTAATCTTCCAGCTTCGCGATTCTGCGAATGTGGTTTTCACCTTCGGAAAATTCGGTATTCAAAAATGTCTCTACAATCTCAATGGCAAGATTCTTTCCGACAATTCCACCACCCAGTGCCAGCATATTGGCATCGTTATGGAGTCTTGTCATCTTCGCCATATAAGGGTCGGTGCAAAGTGCGCAACGGATTCCGGGCACTTTATTCGCTGCTATGGAAATTCCGATTCCGCTTGTGCAGACTACAATACCACGATCACACTGTCCGTCTGCTACCGCTCTTGCGGCTGCCTTTCCAAAGTCCGGATAGTCACAGGATTTCTTATCAAAACACCCAAAATCCTGATATTCATATCCCTTCTCTTCCAGATACTCTTCAATCTGACATTTCAGATCATAGCCACCATGATCACTTCCTAATGCTATCATAGGTTTCTCCTTTCTGTCGGTGTTACAGGCTGATCACCTGATGTCCTGCTGCCTTCAGCAGGCGGTTCATCGTAGCCTGTCCCAATCCGGTTTCTGTAAATGACTCTGTAAAAATAAGCTGTACCTCTTCATCATCCATCTGCCGTAACACTTCAAACAGATGATGTGCAATTGCGTCTTCATTCTTGCGGCTTCCGAGACTTCTTTTCACATCAGCCTGATACTGCTCTATCGTTTCATCGGTTGCAATAACACCCGTTTTCAATCCCTGTTCATGGCCTTCTGCCAGCTTTTCATTGATGCAGGCAATGACCTTTTCCAGTGGTCCTTCCACAATCGTAAGATTCCCCTTCGGTGCATAGTGACGGTATTTCATGCCCGGTGCTTTCGGCGCCTGTTTGGAGGATGCGTCTAAGATCGTCTTATCGACATCGACATTTCCGATCACCTGCATCATCTTTTCCTGGGTCACATATCCCGGGCGGAGAATCATCGGCTCTCCCTCAGACAGATCAATAATTGTTGATTCCAGTCCGATATCGGAGGATCCTCCATCAATAATCATCTCTACCCTGCCATCGAGATCTTCAATCACATATTTGGCTACTGTAGGACTCGGTCTTCCGGAACGGTTGGCACTGGGTGCAGCAATATATCCTCCGGCTGCCCGGATGAGTGCTGCCGCAATTTTATTGGAAGGCATCCGCACCGCCACAGTAGAAAGTCCGCCTGTGGTTGCCATTGGTACGCGGTCTGTCTTTTTGAAAATCATGGTTAACGGTCCCGGCCAGAAAGCATCCGCAAGAAGATAAGCGCTCTCAGGAATCTCTGCCGCAATGAATGGCAGTGCATCCATATCTGCAATATGGACGATCAGCGGATTGTCGGACGGTCTGCCCTTCGCTGCGTAAATCTTCGCGGAAGATTCGGCATTCAATGCATCCCCGCCAAGTCCGTAAACGGTCTCTGTGGGAAATGCAACCAGCCCGCCGTCCTTCAAAATCTGTCCGGCTTCCTGTATCGCCTCTTCATCAATATGATCTTCCTTTATGGTTACCACCTTTGTATTCATGAAAACTTCTTTCCAATTATTAGTTCTATTCTCTGAGGCTCATTATATCATATATTGATAAAATTTACATATAACTCACATGCCCATGCTACGCACTCTCTATCTGTCTTCGACAGATGCATGTTCGTTAATGAGCCCAGGAAAGCAAATGCCTCTTTCAGAGTCGCTTGCTTTCCTTTGAGGCTCATTATACCATATATTTGTAGTATGACAACAGGGCGAAACCGTGATTTTATATGAGAAAATCAAGAATTTGCATTAATGTGCTGTACAATCCCCATGAAAATCCGAAAGGCCAGCTGCTCTTCATAAAGCGGATCCGATAATTTATCGGCTTCCTCTGCATTGGAGAGGAAACCGCATTCCACAATAACAATGGGTCTTGAAGTCTTCTTTAATAAGTAGTAACTGGTGTTTGCCTTAGCCTCCCGCTTATTCTCCGGGTCCAACTGCTTCAACTGTTTCTGTATCGACTCTGCCAGGTTTTTACTCACTTCACTCGTTCCATAATAAAAGACCTGCCCGCCTTTTACATATTCTTCGGAATAACTGTTCTGGTGAATGCTGACAACCAGAACGGGATCTGCTTCCTCAATGACCTCGATACGGCGTTTCATATCCTGCACTTTCTTATTTGAGGTATTCTCATCATACAGTCCTCCGTCTTCTGTTCGTGTCATTACGACTTCATACCCGTCCAGTTCCAGAAACGTTTTTAAGATCTCTGCAATTTTCAGATTAATTTCCTTTTCCTGTTCCCCATGAATTCCGATTTTCCCCGGATCAATTCCACCGTGCCCGGCATCAATTACAATGACCTTCTTCTTTTCGGTTACTACCTGTGTCGATGAGGTATTGATAAATAACGCTCCCTCTTTTGATATGACAAACATGGATAGCATGAGAATTCCCAGCATAAGCAGCTGCAGAATTTTCTCACCGCGTTTTCCGATCTTTAATTCCATATCGCTGTTCTTTCCGAAAGTATTTCTATATATTTATGCAGTCCTCTTTCAAGAAAGTACCCGGCATATGGAGCAATTTTCAGTTTATAAAAGCTGGTATCCCTTTCCGGACACCAGCTTCTTTTCTTTTATTTTCTGTTTTATTTTATGGCTGTTCAGTCTTAGCATTCATCGTCCCTATTGCCATAATTGCATGGCTCTGAATAGTTACAAATTATTTATTGAGGTATTCCTCAATCACATCCCAGATATCCGAAGTTTCATAGCCAAGCCTCCAGCATGCCACACCTCCGATATTGTAGTTCTGCATAACATTAAGCTTCACTCCAATGGACTGTGCATCCTCCAGCCATACCTGATTATAGGTATCTCCATCCATGTATTCTCCGTAGTTCTGACAGGTTTCTTCATCCCATACCGTTTCAATATTATGAGCCCTGATATACTCCTGTGCCATGGCCATGCCTACTGCCTGGCTGCTTACATCCGTACCTGTCGTAGACCAGATTCTTGTATAGAATGGAACTGCATTGATGATCTTATTGGCAGGCACCTGTGCTACGGTCTGCTTAATACCTTCCTCCACAAAATTAATGGATGCAACGCTTCCTGCTTCCGCACTTCCGGCATAATGTTCATCATATCCCATGATGATCACATAATCGGCCACAATTCCCTGTTCCTTACGATTATAATGATTGGTATAACCCGTCGGAACATAATTATCAATGGATAATACAATGCCGTTTGCACGACACGGAATGGACAGTTCACGGATGAACTCTATATAATGTTCTCCACAGTCCATGCTGATCTGCTCGAAGTCAACATTGATTCCGTCGATTCCATACTGCAATGCCTCATTGACCAGATTGTCAATCAGTGTCTTCCGATGTGTTGTGGAAGACAGAATACTGTACATATCAATGCTGTCCTTGTATTCAATATTTTCAACCAGTGCCCACACTTCAAGCCCCATATCATGCGCCTGATCCACATACTTCTGTGTAGCAAAGCTTTCAAAGTTTCCTTCACTATCATTTAATTTAAACCAAGTCGGGGAAATTACATTCAGCCCTTTGGTCTTCGCCACATATTCTGACAGGGTATCATTTCCTGCCACTCCGGCAACTACATGCCAGCCAAGATTAATCTTATGATCTCTCGTAGCGCTGGTATATTCCGGCTCCTGATAATCATTGACCGGAATCGGAAGCTCCGGTGCAATATCACGCAGCCGCTTATTCTCCACATAACCAATAACGGCATCTGCCGTCTTCACTTTCGTCCAGGTTTCCATCTGTTCCAGAACAATCACCTTGTCGTTTGCCTTCACATCCTCTAAGATCTCGCTCTTCACACCGCCCAGACGGCGTACCTTCGTATCCTTCTTAATATATCCGATCTGTCTCTGATCCCAGGAAGTGTATACCTGCAGACGATTCGGATCGGTAAATGCTTCATATGAGAAGTTGGAATACTGCTTCACATAGTCCAGTGCCACATACAGAGTATCTCCCACATAACGGGAAAGGACATAATCAAAGCTCTTATTCTCCTCTCCGATACTGACTTCACTTGTTCCGACAACCGTTCTCACAATGGCATCCGGAAGTGTATAAAGCAGAAGTCCTTCTCCTGCATCCTCATAAAACCGGTCATTAAAAAGCTCCTGCGCGGTACTTAAGGATACATAATATGTACCGTCTAACAACTTCGCTCTCTGTTCAATCATTTCATCCTGCAGAACGATCGCGGTATCCGTCTCGTCCTGGATTGCATAAATTTCATTCAGATCTGCCCGTTCTTTTGAATAAGAATATCTATCAATAATCTTACCCCCAAATGCTACGCCAAACACCACTATAATAAGGACGATGGCAATTAACACCGGAATAATTTTTTTCTTCATGTATTTAACCTCCAATCGTCCTATATTATAGCAGACTATTCTTCTATCGTCATTAAAATTTTGCTTCAAATGTTTTGTTATAAGGGGGTTCCAAAATCATTTTTAACTATTTGGCATATTAATATTCTAAAGGGTCTAAAGGGATTGTGTCAGAAACCGGATCCATAATTGATTCGGAAATCAGATCATATCGGATTTCCTTAACTTTTCCTGCTTCGTCTGCAATGTAGTCTGCCATATAAGCAGCATCCTCCTTAACACATTTCTTCATAATGTGATCCGTGTCTGACGGATTTCCATCGAGGTATAGCTTCACTCCGGCTTTCTCATATTGCAGCAGGCGTTTCTTTACAGATGATAAATAAGCTTCTTTTTCTGATAACATACCATTCTCCCATCTGTCCGGAATTTAATAAAAAGACCAAAAGCACCGTGATATGCATAAATAAATTCCAAACTGATTATACTTTTTAAATCTGACGATAACTGAGTAGGTAAGATGCATTGGATAAGTATCATTTTATTTCTTTCTTTGAATAACTTATACGCGTTTGAATTATAATTGGTGTATTTACTGTGACGAATATTCGCGACTAGGCACACAAGCCTGAGAGACCACCTGCATCAGTTCTCATACAGAATGTAATGTACCTGATGCGGGGCATATGTTGCTAGATCATCATTTCAATATTATTAATTAGTTATAAACAATTGTCATGCCTCCTCCTGATACAGATTTATCCGGAAGCACCTTACGCATCCTATTATGGTTGTTTTTACTAAATTTGTCAATAGGAAATTTTATTTTTTTATTGAAAATTACCAAAATATAATTAAAAGTCACATATAAATATTAAATTTTTCATAAACCGTTTTTCAAAATATTGACTTAGATTTAGGTAGAGTATAAGATGTAACTATTCAGAGCCATGCAAATTTAAATAATGTACGGCGAATGCTTGCATTCGTAAGGACATTATTTTAAATTTATATGGCGAAGTAACTACATGAGCAAAGAGAACTGCACAGCAGTGATCTTGCGAATGGAGTTCTGAATAGTTACATCGTAACAATAGTAACATCGGTGTAGAATTGCGGAAGTTGCAACGCAACGGAGCAATTCGTATATCATCAATATCAATGTAACAAAGTAACTAAATATAAAATGGAGGCAACTCATGAAAATAGAAAAAGTGAATGATCACCAGATCCGTTGTACTCTTACCAAAGAGGATCTGGCAGATAGAGAGATTAAATTGAGTGAGCTTGCTTACGGTACGGATAAAGCCAAGGATTTATTCCGTGACATGATGCAGCAGGCTTCTTTTGAATTTGGATTTGAAGCAGAGGATATTCCTCTGATGATTGAAGCAATTCCTTTAAATGCAGATTGTATTGTACTGATAATTACAAAGGTAGAAGATCCGGACGAACTGGATACCCGTTTTTCGAAATTTGCCCCTTCCGTTCGTGAAGATGGAGAAGACCTTGACGAAATGATGGATTCTGTCGTCAATGGAGCCGGTGCCGATGATGTTCTTGATTTATTTAAAAAGATTACAAGCGCACGGGAAGCCGCGGCCTCTGTCGCAGGAAATTCCGGCGAATCCACTACAGAGAGTTCTTCCAAGAAGTCCTCTCTCAACAAAACCCTGAAGAAGAAGCTGGCAGACATCAATCCTGCCATGGATCTTGTCCGCATCTATGGTTTTGACAGTCTACGTGATTTAACTGCACTGTCCCACATTCTTGTAAATGCTTATCAGGGATCCAATTCCCTGTACAAAGATCCGGATGGCGGCTATATTCTTTCCGTTGCCAAAAGCGATCACTCTCCTGCAGAATTTAACAAGGTCTGCAACATTCTTTCCGAATATGCGGTTGGACTGCGTACCGTTCCGGGTTCCGAAGCTTATCTGGAAGAACACTTTGAAATAATCCTGCGCGATCAGGCTTTACAGTCCCTTGCCCGGATCTGATATCTGCCAATGCAGAAATGATTTATAAAGCCGATTAAATCTAATCTGTAAATAATGAGATAAAAAAACCAAGGACCACAATCCAACGATTGCGGTCCTTTTCTTAGTTCTATCTTCTAAGTTCAATTTTCTAACTCAACATTCTGACTCAGCCGTCAAAATCTGATATTTCTATAAGCAGTTCCTGTCTGATACTAAATGTGCTTTGCTTTTCTACTTCCCAGATACTTAATAACCAGTAAGGTTACAACCAGCAGAACCATACCGATCGGAAGCACAATCCATGCAGTTCTGACAAAGCCTGCAATGATATAGGTTACAAAAGATACCGCTGCAACCAGAATAGCATACGGAAGCTGTGTCGAAACATGATTTACATGGTCGCACTGTGCACCGGCACTTGCCATGATGGTTGTATCGGAAATCGGCGAGCAATGGTCACCGCAAACTGCACCTGCCATACATGCAGAAATGGAGATAATCATTAATTTCGGGTCGGAATTTGCAAATACGGCAACTACAATTGGAATAAGGATACCAAAGGTTCCCCAGGATGTACCGGTTGCAAAAGCAAGGAAGCATCCAATTAAGAAGATAATAGCCGGGAGAAAACTCATAAAGCTTCCTGCTACGGACTGTACTGCGTTTGCCACAAATTCTGCTGCTCCAAGACTATCTGTCATTGCCTTCAGGGTCCATGCAAAAGTAAGAATCAGGATTGCCGGAACCATGGCCTTAAAACCTTCGGGAATACATGCCATACAATCCTTAAAGGACATTACTCTGCGGAACATATATACAATCACAATAATAATCAGTGCGCAGATACTTCCCATGCCAAGTCCGACCGAAGCATCGGAATTGGAGAACGCTTCTACAAGGTTTGCGCCGTCAAAGAATCCACCGGTATAAATCATGCCAATGACGCAGCAGATAATCAGGGTAATAATCGGAATTACCAGATCAATCACCTTTCCCTTTTCATTCACCGGGGCAGCTGTCTGATCCTCCTGGTGTCCGGAAGTAAAGAGATCTCCCTTTAATGCATTCTCTTCATGCTTTTTCATCGGTCCGAAATCAATATGTAAAAGTACGATCAGAAACATCATCAAAATAGTCAGTAATGCATAATAGTTATACGGAATTGCTCGAAGGAAAATAGAAAATCCGTCTTCCCCTTCCACAAAGCCCGCAACTGCTGCTGCCCAGGATGAAATCGGGGCAATGATACAGACAGGCGCTGCAGTCGCATCAATCAGGTAAGCCAGCTTTGCACGTGATACCTTGTGCTCATCCGTAACAGGCTTCATAACGCTTCCTACAGTAAGACAGTTAAAATAATCATCAATAAAAATCAGAATTCCAAGTGCAATGGTCATAATCTGTGCACCGGCTCTTGTTTTAATTTTCTTCTTTGCATAATGTCCGAATGCAGCGGATCCTCCCGCCTTGTTCATCAATGCGACAATTGCACCAAGAATAACAAGGAAAATCAGAATACCGACATTATAGCTGTCCGACAGAACGCCTACAAAACCATCATTAAAAATATGAGTAATCGTTCCTTCAAAAGAAAATCCGGAATACAGCAGACCTCCGACCAGAATACCTACGAACAGGGAACTGTACACCTCTTTGGTGATGAGGGCAAGTGCTATCGCTACAATTGGCGGCACCAAAGCCCAGAAAGTTGCATAAAAATCCATTTTAATGACTCCTTTCGTATAAAATCGACAACTAATTGTATCATGGTATACAATATTTGACAAGAACGAACTCATAAAGATCTTCCCTAAAAGCTCTGCCTGTATGCAGCCGTTCACTACTTGTCCCTCTCACTAAACTCGGGCTGCACCTTCGGCTTGCTCTCGTTAAGTGTTCCGGACTGGTTCGCACTAAGTTCAAGCTTCGCCTTTGGCTCGCTTTCACTAAGTGCTCTACACAAAAGAGACTTCTGCAACTGCAAAAGCCTCTTCGCTGCTAAGCCGCCTTTTTCTTTTTCTTACGACCATGAATTCCTATGATTATTATAAAGATCACCACAAGGCATACACCGGCAATTACCGCAATTAACACAACCGGTACAGGCTCTGTTGGACGATCCACACAGGTAAAGGTGAATGCATCATCTTCATATTCAAATACCAGATAGCTGCCATCCTGTCCGGTCTCTACCGGGACAAATGCTTTATCCCTGTAAATCTCAATCGAAGGATTTTCCATTTCCAGAGAGGCATCCGGCAGGAATCGATAGAGATGTGTTCCCATATCTGAAGTCTGCAGACGCACCTGATAACTTTCCGCTCTGGTTTGTGCATCCTCCGGATAAAGCTCAACCTTCTTAATCTCTAAGGTATCATCCGTATCAAACGTTCCTTCTGCTAAAAGCCTTGGAAGCTTTGCCCCATCAAGGTCTGCCTCCAGCGTCGTAATATATTCCGTATATACAGCTTCGATTGTCTGGTCAAAGGTAATGTTCTCCTGGGAAAACTCCTCCCACACACCGGAATATCCATCCTTCTGTGGAACCTCCGGAAGCTTCGTAACATCAAAACTCTCTCCATAGTTAATGGTGATCCGGTCTACCTGTGAATCGTCTGCCATAAAGGTCAGATGGATCGCGCGGAACGAATCCGGCATATCCGGGAGCTCCAGAAATTCATCATAGGAAACCGGCTGTGCCTCACCGACAAGACTAATTCCATCAATTCCGGGAGGGCACCCTTCTACAAAGTAGTTATTTTCCACGGTTCCGGAATCATCAATCTGTCCGGCAATGGATCCCAAATAATAAGTACCCTCCTGAATCTCTACCATACTGTAACAGTCCGTGATGGTTTTACCGTTTCCTGCAATACCTCCGATCTGATTATCTCCGGAAAGAGCACACTTGGAACTGCTTTGACGGATCGTTCCCATACTTTCTCCGGCAATACCGCCAACCTTATCTTCATCACTTGATACACTTCCGGTATTCATACCGGAAATGATACTGCCGAGGGTCATTTCTCCGACAATACCTCCCACACATTCCTTCTTTCCTTCTACTTTCCCACTGTTGAAGCACTCCCGGATAACAATACGTTCCTTATATCTGACATTCAGTGTTGTATTATCGGAAGAAAGATTCAGGTCATCCTCCGGATCAAGATTGTTTTCACGGGACATGGTTCCGGCAATACCACCGACATTGAGATCACCACTGATCTTTCCGTAATTGGTACAGCTCAGTACCTTTCCTTCGGTATCCTTAACCGTATCATCATCGGAAACATCCATGAAGATTTCATCTGTTTCCGGCGTATCGGTATCGGTAATGATATTAGTAATCACCTGAACTTCATCATTAATTGCCTGTAAATCATCCAGCAGAAGCTGATTATGATCATCCGCCATATTATTCAGGGTACGCGTCTGATCAAGGATCTTCGTAAAACTGCTGCTTAACGAAATCCGTGCAGAATCAACCCGTACCTTTGCCCGATCTGCCCGGTTACGGATCTCACCTTCGGTATCGGAAATCGTACGGTTCGCATTCTCATAAGCCGCCTTCTGTGCATCATTGATTTCTTTTTCCAGTGCTTCCCGGTCAATCTGATCCCAGATATTAAAGGAAGAAAAGTCATATCCACCGCTTGGTGTGGGAACAAGAGGAAGACTCGGAAGATTATCTGAACTATCCCCATCATCCTTTGTATCATCCTTGGGATCCTTATTAGTATCATCCTTAGTGTCGCCCTTGCTGTCATCCTTGGTGTCACCCTTGGTATCATTATTAGTATCATCCTGTGACAGGTTCTTCGTTTCCGTTATACCCGGCGCCGGTTCAGAAAGCCTGTATGGAATCTGGTAAGCAATCTCCTCTTTGGGAGTTCTCAGATCCTGAATGGCAGTTCTTGCACCTTTTTCTCCCTCTGCATAGTTCTGATCGGAATCTTGTGTAGAATCCTCAGTGCCACTCTGTCCGCCTGGATTCTGTGTCGGGGTCTGACCCTTGCCTTCATCGTTTCCATTTCCCTCCGTTGTCGTACCACTCGGAGTAGGCGTTGGCGTGGATGTAGGTGTTCCTGTCGGTGTTGTACTCGGAGTCGTAGATGGTGTCGTACTCGGAGATTCCGTTGGAGATGCACCCGGGCTCCATGTAGGGAGCTTATCCAGAAAATCCAATGATACCGGTCTTGGTGAGTTCAACCCTGAAATAGACAGGGAATTGGACATATTATCAAAATCACCGCTGATATCCGACATAATATTATCTACTGCATTCTGTGCACCTGCTACAGCATCCAGCAGCACATTAATCTGATCGGACAAAGATGCAGACATATCACTTGCATCGTTATCGAGCTTCGTTACAAGGTCGTGCAGCTTCGGAAATTCCCTGGACAGCTTTTCCATCGTGTCCTCTTCATATTGCATCTGGCTGCTCGGCTCCATCTGTCCGGCAATTCCGCCGACATCCTTACGTCCGTTCAGCCGTCCGTGGTTCTCGCAGCTCATAATAAAACCGGTCTGGCTTCCTGCAATACCACCAATGTTATAACCGACATGCTGATATCCTACACTGCCGCTATTGTTACTATAAAGAATGACTCCTTCATTGGAACCGGCAATTCCGCCAATATCCGTTACGGAAGCTGCATTTTCCGTACTTAAAATTTCCTGTACAGTCAGAGACTGGATATCAATTTTATCATCCTTGGCATTGGTGTTTACCAATGCATTGTTTGTGCAGTTGGTAATACCGCCCTTGTTCGTTCCAACCAGACCACCAATACGGTGATTTCCGGAAACCATGCCATTTGCGGTGCTGTCCTCAATAATTCCGCTTACTTCATTTATTCCGACAAGAAGTCCGGCATCATTGTTTACATTCATTTTGCCATTGACGCTGCATCCGCTGATAAGTCCCTTATTCTGACCTGCCAGAATACCAATACCGGAATGTCCCGTTCCCGCTGTGGCATCCATCTGGATATTCAGATTCCATACCTGTCCTGTCTCCTGAATATAACGGAAAAGTCCGATATTATTACTGGTTCCCTCTATAGCAAAGCCCCTGATTGTATGTCCCTGTCCAAGAAAAATCCCGCCAAAGGTCGGAATCAACGTAACTCCTTCGTTTGTAAAATCAAGGTCTGTATCCAGAATTACCACTTTATCCTGTGACCAGATATCCAGTGTACAATTGTTTGCAAGTTCTTTGAGATCTTCATTGCCGCGGATCCAGATCACCTGATCCTCGTCATAGGTAAGCGCTCCATCCTGCTCCGCTGCATCCTGCAGATGCTCCATAACGTCATCGGTTCCAATTTCATTGTCTTCATTAATTGTTTCTGCATGCGCACTTAAGGATATCTGCAAAGAAGGAAGGATCAGTGCAGTAATCAAGCAAACGACTAATGTTCTTTTCTTAAACTTCTTCATCTTCCGCACTTCCTTTCTCTTCTTTATTTTGTTCTTCGGACTTTGCATGATCATTTGTCCTGTCGTCCTTCTGAGGCAGTCCGGGCGGATTCTTTTCCTCTATGGCAGATACCTCTACTGCATCCGGTCCCGGATCCTCTTCATCGCTCACACTCTCCGCGCCACCGGTAATCAGTGTAACACTCATATCACCACGTACAAACCCGGAAAAGTTACCCTCAAGCGTACCGTTTACCTGTCCCCGGATCAGACCGTTCACACGGGTAAGACCGCTAAAGTTCTGTGGCGTAAGATTGATTTTACTCTTAAGCTGAAAGCTTGTTTTCTCAATAATAATATCACCTACAACCAGAATCTGCGGTAATACAGCAAGTACAAGCACAATGGAAATAATGGTACCACGGCTTAAGCAGCTTCCGATCGAAGCGATAATCGGGTTTGTTGTCAACTGCTGGATCAGCGCACCGGCAACCGCCAGAATCGTTCCTGAGGTAAAGATGGTCGGAAATGCCTCGTTCAACGCGGTCACAATTGCCTGCTTCGGTTTCATTCTCGTTTTCAGATCGGAATAATGGCTCGAAATAACGATTGCGTAGTCAATATTCGCACCCATCTGAATGGAGTTTACGATCAGGTAACTTAAGAAGTACAGCGGAGACTTCTGTAAGTACGGCATGGAGAAGTTGATCCAGATACTACCCTGGATAACAATGATCAGCAACACCGGAAGTCCTGCGGACTTAAAGGTAAACAGCAGGACAATAATAACGAATAACGCAGATAACACACTGATGATAATATTATCGGTTCCAAAGGATGAAGACAGATCAAAATCACTGGTGGAATTACCTACAATATAGGAATCATCAAGATCATAATATTTCGCAATGTCCTGATGCATTGTTTCAAGGAATGCAAAAGTTTCTTCACTTTCCTCCGGAAGATTCAAATAAACAACCATACGGGAATAATCGTCGGTCTTTAACTGCAGCTTTGCCTTCTCTAACTGGTCAAATAGATCATCGAGGGTATCCTGCACCTCACCATCCAGGGTAATGTTATCCTCTTCCATCTGATCCTTCAGGAACATAAACATATCAAACAGGGGCACCTGATAATTTTCAATGCCATTCACGATCTTACCGTACTGATTTTCATTAACGGCATAAGCCGAATACAGGAGATTCGCAATTTCATATTCCACACCGGCAAGCTCGGAAAACTCTCTTGGATTCAACGCATCCGTCAGCACATAACCGTCCATGGCTTCAATATTGCCAAGTCCCATCGCGGATTTTACTTCTTCATGCTGCTCTAACGCCTTTAAAAGCTTTTCTTCCTTCTGGTAATTTCCCGCCGGTACGATCACGGCAACCATATTGCTAGTTCCGAACGTATTCTTAATCTTCTGATAAGCAATCTGGCTTTCACTCTGCTTTGCAGTTGTCAGATCCGTATAACTGTAGCAGTACGGACAATTATTGGAAAAATAAAATGCAACAACTACGATTGCAAGGAAGATCGGCGGTACAATAAATCTCGTAAACACATCGAATTTACCGATTGCAGTAATCTTCGGAATCAGATTTCTATGTTTCGTCTTATCAATTAATTTACTGAACAACACAAGAAGTCCGGGCATCAGAGTGAACACGGACAACAGGCTTAACATAATCGCTTTAATCAGGACGACGGATAAGTCCATACCAATTTTAAAATGCATAAATGCAAGAGCTCCCAGACCGGAAATCGTCGTAAGGGAAGAAGCTGAAATTTCCGGTATTGCCTTACTTAGCGCTGCGATACAGGCTTCCCTCGTATCCAGTGTCTGATGCTCATCCGAAAATCGGTGGCACAGAATAATCGCATAGTCAATTGCCAGTGCCAGCTGCAATACAACCGTAACTGAGTTTGAAATAAAGGATATCGTTCCACACAGGAAGTTCGTTCCCATATTCAGAACAGCTGCCATACCAAAGGTCATAATCAATACAGGAACCTCGGCATAAGAGCGGGATGTCAATGTCAGTACAATCACAATAATGACTGCCGCAATAATAACAATGACCTGCATTTCCGCTGCCAGATCTCCCGCCGTATCATCTCCGACCTCAGTATCATAATACACATCATAATCTGCTAACAGCTCCTTCATCCGATCCATCGCCTGCAAACTGATGTCATCAGTTGATGTTCCATCAAAGGTCACATCAAACAGGGCACTCGAATCGTGATAATGATCTTCCGTATGATCAATCTCTGCACTCGCAACACCCTCGATTCCCTCAATATCCTCCTGCAGCTCCAACGCATGCTCGTAAGAGATATTGGAAATCATTACCTTCGCTGTTCCATAGGTAACAAACTGTTCATTCATTACCGTAAGCCCCCGTCTCGTTTCGGTGCTGTCGGGCAGGTATTTCGTAATATCATTTTCCACATTAACCCAATTCGTTGAAAAGAAGCAGAACACCAGAGCGAAGATATAAAGAAGGAAAAACAGGTTTCTTTTGTCCACAATAAAAGTTGCCAGTTTTTCCATTGGCGTTACTTTCGTCTCATTCATTGTTTCATTCATATGCGTACCTTTTCCTAACCATTCTTAAAATTCAGAATCATTTGTCCATTTTTTTATTATAAAAGCATTATATTTTTTTGTACAGAAAAAGCAATAGACAAACCTGTAATTTTGTCCAATAAATTTCAAAAACAGATTAGCTTGTCAGAAATTGGGGAAAGTATTATACTAAGTAGGTTAAAACCTATGAACGAATAAGAAGTAAGGAGGAAATACGCATGGCAAATATTACCAAGGATATGACCATCGGAGAAATTTTAAGAACAAATCCCAATGTGGCGCCGATTCTTATGGAAGCAGGAATGCACTGCTTAGGCTGTCCTTCCGCACAGGGCGAAAGCCTTGAAGAAGCTGCTATGGTTCATGGCATGGACATTGAAGCATTAATGGAACAGATTGCTGCATTATAATTGAGAAGATTTCTCATATGTATGGCAGACAAAAAGCCCCTGCGATTCCGGTCAGTTGGAATTGCAGGGGCTTTTATAAAATGATCTTTTCTTTGTCATTCTTCTATTTTGCTTTCAATGATTCCTTATACGCCTTTTTATTCTCGTACATCCTGCTGTCGGCAAGCTGCGCACATGCAGCAAGTGACATATCAGAGCTCTTGCTTACACAACAGTAGCCTACACTCGCATGTACGGGATACGGCTTCGGATTACGATTCTGTTCCTCTTCAAGAAGTTTATACAGCTCCTTTACAAACTGCTCCTCGCGTCCTTCCTTATTATAATAAAGAAGAACCATGAACTCATCTCCCCCCGTCCGTGCACAGATCTCATCCTCCTGTACCAGTTCTGCCAATACCACGGAAAGCCGTGTCAATGCCGCATCGCCTTCTGCATGTCCAAAATTATCGTTAATATATTTCAGTCCATCCATATCAATACTTACAATGGTAAAATGACGGTTTTCCTCTTTGCTCCTGCTAAACAGAATCCGCAGAAAGTGCTCATAGCCGCGCCGGTTATAGAGTCCTGTCAGGGAATCCCTGCGGTACAGATTCCGGAACTGTTCGAGGTCTGCAATCTCCTTCTGTGCGGCACTGTTTTCCATGGCAAGTGCAAGTGCCATCATATATGCCTGTACAAAGGGAGTCGGCCACTCCGATTCTCTGACCGCCAACGCCAGATATCCAAAGATCCGATTTTTGAAATGAATTGGAAATACTATCATGCTTTGTCCCTGCACGGCACTGTTTACCAATTCAGGAAGCAGCATTCCACGTGGAAAGACCTCATGATAATCCTTCGAGGGTCTGCCTTTGATAAAGATCTTGCGCAAAATCATATTCTCTGTAAAGGCTCCCGGTAACTGAGTATTCTCACCATTCTCAGGTTCCTGGCATAAGCAAAGGTATCCCTTGCCACATCCCAGATTTCCAAAGTAACGCTCGGTCACCTTCAGATAATCCTCTTCCCGAAAAGCTTCCTGGTAATCTGCATTTAAAAAGAGAGACTGGTTATAAATTTCTATTGCCATATCCAGTTTATTATACATCCGCCGCCAACTATGGTTCTCCACTTCCTGTTCATGGCAACCGCAGCTTTGCCGAAAACACAATTCAGGAACAAAGGTTGTAGCAGGCTCAGGTTTTTCTCCCTGTAAAGCTTCTTCAATAATCCGTACGGCTCTCTTTCCCATTTCATTAAATGGAACCTTAGCCGTAGTAAGCGGCGGATGATACTCCCTGCTCTCTGTAATATCATCATAACCGGACACACACACATCCTCCGGAATCCGGATCCCCCGATGCTGTAATTCCTCACACACGGAAAGCGCCATATAATCATTTGAGCAGATAATCGCCTGTGGGTAATTTCCGGGTTTTCTCCCCTGAAGGAACCAGTCCACTGCTTCCTTCCCTTTCTCGCGCCAGTAATCTCCAAAGAAAACCATATGATCCGTAACTTCAATTCCTTCCTCATGCATTACATCCAGATAACCCTGATAACGATTTCTGGCATCCAGCCGGTCAAAGGCTCCTGTCATAAAACAGACATCCCGAAACCCGTGGATTTGTGTAAAATGCCGGGTCATGTTCCTGATCGCTTCTCCTTCGTCCATCACCACACGATAAAATCCCTCTCTTGCCATGCGCAGATAAACCACTGGACAGTCTGCGTTTTTCTTCAGATATAAATATATTTCGTTACCCATTCCGGGCACATCAAACGTATCTTCCCCGACAATAATCCCGTCAAGCTGTGTAAGATCCGGCAGATACATGATGCCACGCTCACCTTCCGCATATAACACCTTATCCCCGTATGCCCCGAAATTGGCAAAACAAAACACCGTATAACCCAGTTCATTTGCTTCTTTAAAAATAGCCTGCAGAACATCCTTTTGATAGTTCTGCGTAATATACCCCATGAAAACTCCTATTTTTTTCACTCTTGTGTCTCCTCGAATTCCCAATATGTACCATTTTGTTGTATTATACCATATCCTTTCCGTTTTTTCTCTTCAAAATGTTAAATTGGGATGATAAATTTGGCAATAAAATTTTCCAAAAAACGCGCTTAGACCTTGTAAATATGACAGGTTTATATTACAATATAGACGATTGATAAAGAATTATCAAGCACAGGTTTATGTATTTTATGAAGGAGGTTTTTACCATGGCATATGTTATTAATGATTCCTGCATCCAGTGCGGATCTTGTGCAGGTCAGTGTCCTGTAGGTGCTATTTCTGAAGGAGATGGCAAGTTCGAAATCAATGCAGATACATGTATCAGCTGTGGTTCCTGCGCAGGCGGATGCCCCGTAGGTGCTATTTCTGAAGAATAAGATTTCTTACGAATGAAAGAGGAGGCGAATCCGATAAGGATCTGCCTCCTGTTTTATTTTGCATTTCATATCCTGTCCTATCTTATCCTATTCTATTGCTTTTCAACTTTCTGCTTGTTAAAATTTTTAATTTTAGTGAAAATAGATGATTTTTTCTTAATACTGTAGTTCCGCAACATGTTATCCAGTTTCTTGTAGTGCTCCTCATTCCGGGCATCACGGTCTGCCTCACGCTCATCATCCTTTTCTTCCTGCATCCGGAACTGATAATCCAGCTCCTTCAGGATACTGCTTTTTACTTCCTGTATAATCTCCTGGCAGATATCCTGATTATTACTCTGTACTGCATCGGCAATCATGCTGTGTAACAGCTTCTGCAGGCGCATGCTTTTCTCTGTCTTTGTCTCCTCAACAGGCATTACCTCCCCGTTATGTACCATCAGCACATGACGTTTCCCCATATCCTCTGCCTCATTCCGGTTCATTTTTTCCTGTGAAGGATCACACAACAGCTCCTGTCCTTCCTTTTGGCCTTCCTGCTCTCTTTCCCTTGCCAGCAGATTCCGGATTGCCTTAAGCTGCAGGCCCTGATCCTTCAGATCCTTGATCCTTTGGAAGAGCTTAATGTCCTCCTCCGTATAAAACCGGTGTCCCATCTCGTTACGTTTGACCGGAAGCTTTAACTCTTCCTCCCAGTAACGTAATACATGTGCCTCCACCTTAACATTTTTTGCTGCGTCTGAAATCATATAGATTTTTTCTGTCTGCATTCTTTTTCCCTCCTTATTATATTACCATGATACACTAAGTGTTCTACATTAAAAGAGGACAAACTGATCCCAGCCTGTCCTCTTTCGTAATTATTTTGATCTCTATGAACGTTACTGTTCACTCGTACCTTGTTCCAGTAACCTGTTAACTTCTCTCTAGATTTGCAAATTTGGTGTAATCCGGTAACCATACCAGCTCCACGGTTCCGATCGGACCGTTTCTCTGCTTGGCTATGATGATTTCTGCTATTCCTTTCTTCTCCGTATCATGATTATAATAATCATCACGGTAAATGAACATAACCACGTCCGCATCCTGCTCGATTGCTCCGGATTCACGGAGATCGGAGAGCATCGGCCGGTGATCCGGTCTCTGTTCCACGGCACGGCTCAGCTGTGACAGCGCAATAACGGGCACGTGAAGCTCTCTTGCAAGCGCCTTTAATGAACGGGAAATATCGGAAATCTCCTGCTGTCTGGATTCCGAGCCACGGCCGGAGCCCGACATCAGCTGCAGGTAGTCGATGATAATAATCTTTAAATCATGCTCTAACTTATATTTACGGCATTTGGAACGAAGCTCCGAAATGCTGATACCCGGCGTGTCATCAATAATCAGATTGGACTTTCCGATCACACCGGCACTTTCAATCAGCTTCTCCCATTCTGCATCCGTCAGATTACCGGTACGCAGATGCTGGGAATCCACTCTGGACTCTAAGGAAAACAGACGGTTTACGAGCTGTTCCTTACTCATTTCCAGACTGAATATGGCAACGGTATAATTCTCTTTAAATGCCATATGCTCTGCAATGTTCAGTACGAACGCCGTTTTACCCATGGAGGGTCTGGCTGCAACCAGAATAAGATCCGACGGCTGCATTCCTGCAGTACGGAAGTCCAGATCCAGGAAGCCCGTTGCAAGACCGGTGACATTTCCGCTATTCCTGGAGGCCTGCTCGATCTTGTCCATCGCATTCATAACGACCTGACGGATCGGTACAAATTCTCCTGTGTTCCGCTTCTGAACCAGTTCAAAGACCCGCTTCTCCGTATCTTCCAGAATTGTTTCAAGACTCTCTTTCCCGGTATAACAGGTATTCGCAATCTCTTCATTTAACCGGATCAGCTTTCGCAGGGTTGCCTTCTCTGCCACAATATTGGCATAATACCTGACATTCGCCGATGTAAAGTTGGCATTCAGCAGATCCTTTAAAAATTCCAGACTGCTGACCTCCGGCGGTACATCCTTTTCCTTCAGCTTATCCGACAGGGTAACGACATCTACCGGCTTTCCTTCGTCATTCAGTTCTACCATGGCATCAAATACGACGCCGTATTGTCTGCTGTAAAAGTCATCCCCACTGATGATTTCCGAAGTGACGGTAATCGCTTCCCGATCCATGATCATTGCACCGATTACGGACTGCTCTGCTTCGATACTGTGTGGAAGAACACGTTTTAACAGCGCTTCTTCTGCTGCTGGCATGTTAACTCTCCTGGTAACTGTTTCAAATCTGTTGCTGTTCACTGCCTGGTAAACAGCAGCATAAATCTTTCATCTATGCTTCCTGTACCTTAACCTTCAGGGTACCGGTTACCTTCGGATGAAGCTTTACAGCAACTTCATACACTCCAAAACTCTTAATAGGTTCCGGAAGAATGATTTTCTTCTTATCAATTTCCTTGCCGCACTGTTCCTTATATGCTGTTGCAATTTCTTTGGAGGAAACGGAGCCAAAGGTTCTGCCGCCTTCTCCGCCCTTGATGGAAACGACCACATGATCATTCTCCATCTCTTTGGCAAAGGCCTGTGCAGCTTCTAAATGCTCCTTAGCCACCTTTTCTTCATTGGCTTTCTGAAGCTTCAGGTCATTCATATTTTTACCGGTTGCTTCTACTCCAAGCTTCTTCGGAAGCACGAAGTTTCTTGCATAACCATCATTTACATTAACAACCTCTCCCTTTTTACCAAGGCTCTTTACATCTTCCAATAAAATAACTTTCATTCCTGTCTGCTCCCTTTCTTTAGTCTACCACCAGATCTCCGTTATCAATCATCTTATCCAGCGTGCCTTTCAGAATACCGATAGCCTCCGGAATCGATACACCCTCCAGCTGACATCCTGCAGTATTCAGATGACCACCGCCGCCCATCTTTTCCATGATAATCTGAACATTGACTTCATCAATGGAACGGGCACTGATAAAGATCTGATTCTGGTATTCGGTCATAATAAAGCTGGCCTTCACACCCTTGATATTAAGCAGTTCATTCGCTGCCTGTGCTCCGACAACCGTCGGGCTTTCCAGATGCTCACTGCTACAGGTAGAAATGGCAAATGCATTGCGGTAAATCTCTGCCTGGCTGACAGCATCTGCCTTCGCCTTATACTGAAGGGCATCCTCCCGAAACAGCTTGCGCACACGCGTCACATCTGCACCGTTACGCCGAAGAAACGCAGCCGCCTCAAAGGTCCGGACACCGGTCTTGGCCATAAAGTTCTGTGTATCAATCATAATACCGGAATACATACAATCTGCTTCCTCCGGTGTAATGCGGATCGTCTCTCCAATATACTGCAGAATCTCTGAAACCATTTCGCAGGTAGAAGAGGCATATGCTTCCACATAGGATAATGTTGCATTCTCAATACTCTCAGTTCCCTGACGATGATGATCCAGCACCACAATGGACTTACACATCCGGAGCAATTCCGGGCACTCGGTAATACTTGGCTTATTCACATCTACAACGACAAGCACCGTATTACTGCCGGCAAGCTCCATTGCCTGCTGGTTGCTGACAATCTGCCCCTCCGCATAATCCTGATGATGTCTAAAGTGATCCACCATCGGTTTCATGGAGGTACTGACTTCATTAAGAACAATGTGTGCCTGACGTCCCAGCGTACTTGCCACCCGGTAAATCCCAACAGCTGCGCCAAAGCTGTCCACATCCGGGATACGATGTCCCATAATGAGCACATTTTCCTTGCCGGAAATAATTTCACGGAGAGCCTGCGCCTTCACACGGGCCTTGACACGGGTATTCTTCTCTACCTGCTGGCTCTTGCCTCCATAGTAAACGATATTCTTCGGTGTCTTTACAACCGCCTGATCTCCGCCGCGTCCAAGTGCGAGGTCAATCGCATTGCGTGCAAACTCATAATTCTGCGCATAGGTCAGACCATCCAGACCGATACCGATGCTGACGGTAACCGCCATTTCATTTCCGATATTAACGGTCTTCACATCCTCTAACAGATCAAACTTGTCCTGCTCAATCATCTCCATGGATTTCTTTCGGAGAACCACCATATATTTATCCTTCTCCAGTCTCTTACAGATTCCGTCGAAGGAAGAAATGTACTTGTTAATTTTACGCTCAATCAATGCCGTAAGCAGTGATCTTCGTACCTCTTCTACCGAAGCAAGCGCTTCCTCATAATTATCAAGGTAGATCATGCCGACTGCAAGGCTCTGATCATCCACTTCCTGTAACGCCAGACGAAGTGCCGTTTCATCAAAAAGATAAAAAGCAATCAGATATCCCTGATAATCTTCACTTGCAAAAACATCGCTGTTCCGCACCATTTCATCGGTCAGGATCTTACGCATCTTCGCAAGATAATTACTCTGCTCATAGATTAAGCTTATCTCTGCACGTTCTTCCTCATCCGGAAACTTCTCTTTTGTGATCGTTGGGAAAATAGTGGTAATGGACTTATGATAACCTCGGTCCTTATGTACCACATTTTCAAACGCCACATTCATCCAGATCACATGTCCCTCATCATCCAGAATGGCATAGGGAATTTCCAGCTCCTGCAGCAGTACCTTCTGAATCTGTCCGTATTGCGTGGCGAAGCTGACCATCTCATTCAGGATCACCGGCTTATTATAAAACTGCATGGACAGTACAAGTGCAAAGTATATCAAAATAAAGCAGGTAAGAAGCAGCCCTGCCGGTATACTCAGCAAATAAATCACCAGATTAATTAAAATAAGCAGTATGCCCAGATACACGGACGTCTGTGTATATCTCTTTAACCGGCCTTTCAATTTGATTCTATGTTTATTAGGCGCCATGTTTCATCCCTCTGTTGTACAATTGTTGCATTCTAAAATGTACAGTGTAACTATTCAGCCCCATTCGTAAAACCGCTGCTAACGCAGCATAGTTTACTCATGTGGTTACTTCGCCATATAAATCATGTCATAGGTTCTTACGAATGCAAGCATTCGACGTACCTGTTTCCATGATTTGCATGGCTCTGAATAGTTACAGTATATCATCATTTTTCTAAAAACACTATACAAAGATTTATTCAGTTACCGACGGAATTCGACGGGGATTTCCTGTCCTATTTTCAGTACTTAGTGATGCTTTCTAAATAAACGCAATCATATATAACGGCAGCGTCACGATTCCTTCTTCGCTCACACCTATATTACCATCCACAAATTTGTAACCGTAAGATAGATCTCCATTACTTTTCATCAACCATTTTAATGAATCCGCCCGGGTATTTCCGCTCTTGACTTCGATGGGAACCACGTTCCCGTCTTTCTGGATGATCACATCGATTTCTCTTTTCGTTGTCTCATTTTTATAGAAATAGATTGGATAGCCCTTCTTATAAAGAGCATCAGCTATTGCGCATTCGTAAATACCGCCTTTTGAGTTTCCTGCTAATGTATTCTCCACAATATGCTGTTTTAAAGAAAAGTCCTTCATCGCCATCAACAGTGATAAATCCGTGGTATACGCCCGGAAAAAGTCATCTCTCACATAATCATCCAAATCAAATCTGACATCCGTCACCCGTTTACACAATTGCACCATATCTGCCCGAAGCAGCCATTCAACACTTGAATAATATTTTTGCGCCCTTCCACCATGCTCGATTTCTTTATATTGAAATTTATGATTCTCCTTATCTAATAACTGCTTTGCAAGTGAGAGATAGCATTTCTCTGCTTTCACCTTTTCTTCAGCAGCTGCATAATGCGCTATGTCATACTGATATCCCTGTAAGAGACTTCTTTGAACCCTGTCAATCTCTCTGAAATCCTTCGTATCTATATATTTCTGTACCACTTCCGGCATACCGCCTGTTGCAACATACTGTCTGAAATAATTCATCATCTGCGAATGAATCGCCTCAGGTATCACTGTCTTTGAATGCAAATATCCACAAAGATTCCCTATCATATCTTCGGAAATTCCCATTCCCCAAAGAAATTCTTCGAAATCCATCCCGTACATTCTCAGATAATCAACATACCCTACCGGATAAGAGGATGCACGTTTATAGTCGATTCCCAAAAGTGATCCTGAGGTAATGACATCATACCTGTTGTCTATTGCCCAGAACTTGAGTGATGTAATTGCTTCCTGACATTCCTGAATTTCATCCAGAAAAATCAAAGTTTTTCCCGGAACAATTTTCTTTTCGGGGAACCGGAAACGCATAGCCATAATCATGTTATCTACTGTAAGATCTCCGGCAAAAATATCCATTGTGGAAGGCATCTGCTTAAAATTAATTTCAAGCAGTTCCTCAAAGTTTTCCTCCGCGAACCGCTCGATGATGTATGTTTTCCCGGTCTGTCTGGCTCCCTGAACAACCAGACATTTTCTGTCTTTTGTATTTATCCAGTTTTTAATGTAATCTGTCGCTTTTCTTTTCAGCATAAGGCACCTCAAATCAACAAATTTTATTCCGTTTAATGTTCTTTGTCAACATTTTGGACTTCTAAATTGTACTTGTCATCAACATTTTGGAATTTTTATTATTATAATGTATTTCAGGGTAAATAGCAAATTCAAGCAACAGAAAACCTTTACCGATTAATATAATTCAGCACAAGTGCAAGAATCAGCATATGCATCGGATAAAAAGCATAACAAAAATACTGGAATTTTTTACTGTGATACCCCTGACTTCCGCGATACAGCCAGACAAGCGGCAGGGAAAGGAGGGCAAGTCCCTGCTGGCATAGTTCAAGCTCTGCTCCAAACAGGGAAACCGGATACATCAGACCTCCAAGCATTTCCACGTTAATCCAGTACAACGCAGCAACCTGTCCCAGCAGACACCACCAGCTCCGTCCCCGGAACAGATAAAAAACAAATACGGTCAGGACACCTGCACCATAGTAATCTACCATGCATACGGTTCCAAGCACTGCTCCTGCTATAAGGACAACTGCCACCACAATCACATATACCCATTTTTTTTGCGTTTTCCTCACAGCTTCCATGATACGGATACCCAGAAGCCCTATTAAAAGTGTCCATATCACATTTTGATGAAATGGATAAAACCATGTTCCACCATACATCAGATCAAAGGGGACCTCGGAAATCACAGCCAGTACCAGCAGCCGGAGTGCATACCTTTTAAAGCTGTGCGTGTGAAAATAACCTTCTACCGCCATAAAGGCAAAAACAGGAAAGGCCAGCCGCCCGACACAGGTCATCCAGTCCTGTGCCGGCAGCAGTGTCGCCCAAAGATGATCCATCAGCATGAACAACATGGCTACAAGATGCAATGTGGCCGCACTGATCACATCGTGTTCTGAGCTCAGTACCTTTATTTTATCATTTAACATTCTTATACTCCTTTTTCCCCAATGTATTTATTTTATATTCTTTTACCAGAAATCCTCCAACTATAAATATCAGAGCAGATACTACAGCCAAAACCGCTGTTTTTGTGTGAATTATTTAACATTCAAATATGATTTACTGTCATTTTCATGCCGGTATGATCGCGCAGACAAGATCATATAATGCCCGCATAAGCTTTTCACCCTGACGGCATTCTGCGACAAGAGATACAACCGCATTCTTATCCGGAAGAATCATGGTAATCTGGGAATATTTTCCGTCAGCCCTGAAAGAATTATATTCTCCTCTCCAGAAAAGATAGCCATAATAATCGGTATCCGATGCCTTTGTACTTTCTTCTATCCATTTTTCAGACAAAAGCTGCCTGCCCTCCCATTTGCCCTTGTTAAGATAAAACAGTCCGAATTTATGAAGTTCAGAAAGTGTAAGAAACAATCCACCGGCACCAAAATTATTTCCAAGAGGATCAACCTCCCAGGTCGGACGTTTTATGAAAAGAGGTGTAAAAAGTCTGGGCATAAGATAGGAAACCAGATCACAACCTGAACGTCTTTGTACAAGAATTCCTGCAAGATATGGGCCAACATTGTTATATACAAAATGTGTCCCCGGCTTGTATTTAAAGGGAATAGCTAAAGCCATTTTCACCCAGTCATCCTCCTGGTATAGCGGACGTTGCGCTCCCATAAGACTCCCCTGCTCCTGTCCAAGACACATAGTGAGCAGATCTCGAACGGTTGCCATTTGCAGATTCTCATCAATTACCTCAGGTAAATCTTCTGAAAAAGCGTCTGTCAGTTTTTCATCTAACGATATTAATCCTTCCTGAACCGCAAAACCGACTGCACAGGATGTAAAGCTTTTCGCCGCTGAATAAATATTTCTACGGCATTCCTCTTCACTATACCATTCATTAATAAGCTCACCATCCTTGGTAATTTTAATTCCAAGAACATGAAGTTCTTTCGCTATTTCTATAAAAGCAGAAATATCCATAAACTTGCTCCTCCTGATTGTGATCCTGATATCCTCATTATATCGTAACTATTCAGAGCCATGCAAAATTGCTTTCTGTGAATGCTTGCATTCATACAGAACAGCAATTTTATATGGCGAAGTAACCTCAATGAGTAAAACTTGAGCTGCGTTAGCAGCGGTTTTACGAATGAGATCTGAATAGTTACATTATAGCTTATACAAAATAAAAAGAGCAACCGGATTTGCCCGATTACTCTTATCCCTCATTACCTTTCAGCTGCTTTCCAATTTCCGCTTTACGCTATATCATGAATTGCCAAGAACTGCTACTGCCTCATATGGCCGCATGCCCCTTTTATTATTGCTTATATCAACTCACTCATCCTGCAATATCTTCCTCCTCAGAAGCCAACTGTAAGTCACAGACTTTCTTGAATACAGTTTCACCATTCGCAGAAAATAATTAATCCAGATCTCTGGATGCGGAGGATTCTCTCTTCCGGAATAATACAATGCCAGAATGTTCTCTTTTATATCCACCAATAAGTGATAAAGCAAACATAATAATTGCCATTACAAAGTCAACTTTCTTGGTTAAACCTTGTTTTTTACTTTGATCATTTCAATTTACCCAAGAAAACCCTTGTTTTTAAAGGATTTTTCGCATCAGCTTGGATAAATCTTGGATAAAATTTGCTTCTTACTTGTTTAAATCCTTGACAAGTATCCAAGATGACCTCTGCTGATTCTCGGAATCTGTTGTGATTATATCCGGGATCCAACACCTTTTCTATTTTTCCTGACAAAAAAGAACCTAGATTTGTAAGAATGATTTTATCTTCAAATTCATTCAAATAAATTCTTCCACCCAAGGTATATTCAGAATGAGCAATACAATTGTTAAGTAACTCTCTTAGCAGCCACATATCATATTGTTTGGTTTCCGTTGGAAAAAGCGTTAACTGATTGGGCATATACCGATAGGTCAAATTTCGTATTTTCCCAAAAAGCCTCTCACTCAACGTAATATATGGTATTTTAAATATCTCATAATCACTGATTTCATTTCTTGAATCAAATACTCTCCATGATGCCTCTGGCACTGTGTTGAAGAGATAATCATAATCCTCTCTTCCCAATAATAGCATAACAACATATTCCTGCTCCGTTTCTGTCAATTCCACAAACTTGAAGTTGTGTTATTCTTCACGATTCTCAATGCTATAGACAATACAAGCAATTCCTGCAATCATCGAAAACAGAATAGCTCCGCCCATTGCCTCATCCAATGTGGCACCAATAAAGAATCCTGCGATTGCAGCAATAGCCATAATAATGACACAAGCCACCGTTCTGTACTTTTTCATATACGATTCCTCCGTCAAACTGAAATTTCACGCAGACTATTCCTATACCGTAATGTCTATTCTGACCGATG
>OGOZ01000188.1_pt1 | contig 43997 bp, 18 predicted proteins | sample 1552801 | NCBI WGS metagenome assembly OGOZ01 (sample SAMEA2580196, study PRJEB22360) | human gut metagenome | biome: human gut; feature: human-associated habitat; material: faeces | place: Denmark | collected 2008/2010 | reverse complement strand
CTTTCTGATTTAGTTTGTAATTGTGTTAAGAATATATTTGCTAATATTAATAACTATCCTGCTCTTGTTACTTGTATTAATAATGCTGTAAATAGTAGAGTTGATTATATTTTCAATAATATTGATAGATTTCCTATTCTTAAGAATCTTATTGAAACTAAAGTAGAAGCTAGAGTTACTTATATATTTGAACATATTAATAATTTTACTGAACTACTTAATATTATTAAAGGTAATATAGAAAATATCTTTGATAATATTGATAATCATCCTAATCTTAAAGTTGTTATTGAGAATAAGGTTGAATCTACAGTTGAACATATCCTTAGTAATATAGATAATTATCCTATTATTAAAGAGAAGATTATTCAATTCTGTAATGAAGCTATTGAAGCTAAACGTGGTGTGGCTAATGGTATTGCTAGTCTTGATGGAGATGGTAAAGTCCCAGCAAGTCAATTACCTAGTTATGTTGATGATGTTCTTGAAGGATATTATGTTGACGAAACTCATTTTGCTGAGAAATATATAGAAGATGCTCCTGTATATTATACTCCTGAAAAAGGTAAGATTTATGTTGATATAAGTGAAGATACTGAATATAGCGGTAAGACTTATCGTTGGTCTGGAACTAAATATTCAGTTATATCTGAAACTTTAGCTTTAGGTGAAGTTACAGGTACTGCTTATGATGGTGGTAAAGGTAGAAAAGCTACTGCTATAACTAATAGTTTACCAAATACTGTTGTAGATACTTTAGAATTTGGTAAAGCATATACCGATTATGTACAATTAAAATACCATTATTATCGTAAAGAATTTGTAACTGGTCAAGATGACCATTATACAGCACAATCTCATATGTATGTAGATATACCTATTGCTACTACTCAATTAGCAGGTGTTATGTCTGCTGCTGATAAAGTTAAACTTGATGAAACTTTACCTAATCAAATTACTGAATTTGGTAATAATGTTTATACTAAAGAAGAAATTAATAATAAGTTTGATAATGTACCAACAGTAGAAAATACTTATACTAAAGCAGAAGTTGATAAAGCTATTGCTGATGCTATTAAAGCTTTAATTCCTGCTGGTTATGAACTTGTTATTAAAAAGAAAACAACTTAATGTTAATCATGGTGGTACTGAATAAGTGCCACCATTTAAAGTTTATAAAGTTATGCAAGATATTAATCAACAATTATATGAAAGAAAAGATACTCCTGAAGGATTTATTCCTGTTTATGGTGTAGTTGTTACTGTTCCTACTGGAGTATATACTAATGGACAAAAGGAATTTACTTGTGATAAAACTTTTGAAGAAGTAAAAGAAATATTATTAAAAGGTGGGAGCATTATTGCTATTGATAATAGCAATAGTAGAATTAATTTTGATAGAATTATTATAGGCAATAATGATATTAGTGCTACAATTACTTATTTTTCTGCTGATGGAATTAATAAAATTGATTTAAGTTGGGATAAAGGTATAGCTAGAGTTGGTGGTGAAGAAACAAAAAGTATTAATACTTTTGTAGCTATAGGTAGTCGTTCTCTTGTTAATAATTATAATATTGGAGGTATAATTAGTAAAATACTTAGAAGTGCTACTGAAGAACAAGTATTAATTGCTATAAATTCTACGTTTATTAATTTTAATGGATTTACTTCTGCCATTAATAAACCTAATTCTATATTTTATGATAGTACTGGAAAATATAGTGTTAGAGTTAGTGGTAGTATAATTGTAATAGTATGGGATGCAGATACATATATAGGACATGTTACTATTGATAACACAGGAGCTTATACTTATAATACTATTCAAATAGTTGACCAAACTCTTTATAGATTATCTGCTCTTACTGTTGAGCCAATAGTTAATCCTAAAATATGGGTTGGTACTGCTACTCAATATGCAGCTATTGCTCAAAAAGATAATAATACTACTTATATAATTAAATCAGATGCTTAAATTATGGCTATATATCAAGGAGATATTGGAATACATGATATTAAACTTGGTAGTATAGATGTATTTGAAATATATCAAGGTTCTAAACTTGTTTATCCAGAGAATACTGAAGTTACTGTTACGTTTAAATTAAATGTTTCCGGAACTGTCACTATTAATGGTTATACTCCTGTTATAAGTGAAAATAATACTAAATTTGTATTTACTATTCCTATTAAGACTGATTATACTGCTACTATTACTGCTGAACATTATAAATCTCAAACTATTAGTGGTAATAGTGGTTATTTACCTATAACTCATAATGTAGAATTAGAATGGGAACAAGGATTTATTTCTTATACTGTTACTTTTCCTACTGATGGAGTTAAAGTTTTATTTGATGGAATAGAAAAAGGAGTTATAACTAATGGTAAGTTAGTTGTATTAATTGATGATACAGAAGCTAAAGATAGTTATACTGTTACATTTAAAGGTAGTAAAGCTAGTATATATGATACTAGTACATTGACAGTAGTTGATAGTGCTATTGCAAATACAGGTGGAAGTTATGATTTAAAACTTCCTACTAGTTCTGTTAAAAGTGGATATAAGAGAACTGACTATGCATCCTCCACGGGGAGTATAACCAAAGGCTCTACTTATGCTGGAACTTGGATTGAAACTGTTGTTAATCTTACTGCTAGCTTTACTAGTTCTACTACTTTAGGTAGTATAAGTAATAATGTATTAACTATACCTAATAATGAATCTACTAATGCTAAAAGTGGAACTTTAACTGTTATATTTACTTTAGAAAATAAACAAACTAAAGAAGTTAGTGCTGCTTTAAATCAAGCTGCTGGTGCTAAAGTTTATACCGATTGGGTACTAGATTTACAAACTGATGGAACTAGTGTTGAAGCTAAAGGTGGTACTAGAACAGTTACAGCTAATATTGCTCGTAGAACTTATAAATGGAATAACACTGGTACTGTTTATAGTGAAACTGCTACTCCTACTCTTAGTATTAGTGGTAGTGCTAGTCTTAGTGGAAATCAAATAAAATTTACATCAAACGAAAGCGTTTCAGCCCGTTCAGCGACACTTACAGCTAGTTATGTAGGATTGTCCAAAACGGTTACGATAACGCAGCAGGCAGGCGCAAAAGTGTATTCAGCGTGGTCTGCTTGGATTGTTTCTATCTCGGCAAGCACGCAAACGATAGCTGCAAGTGGTGGTTCATCTACGATAACTACTAATGCTAGTCGTTCTCGTACTTGGACTTGGAACGGAGTTGGTACTACACATACTGATACAGAAACTGCTACACCTACACTTAGTGGTAGTGCTGGTGGATTTACTTTAAGTGGTAAAACTGTTACTGCTAGTAACAATACTACAACAAATAGTCGTAGTATAACTATTACTGCTACTAGCAATAGTGTTTCTAAATCTATTACTATAACACAATCTGCTGGTGCTAAAGTTTATGGTAATTGGTCTAGTTGGACTGTTAATATTAGTGCTGATAAAACTAGTATTGGAGCAACAGGTGGAACAGCTACTATATCAACTAGTGCTAGTAGAACTAGAAGTTATACATGGAATGGTGTTGCCGGTTCTGGTGGTACAGAAACTGGAAATGGAAGTCCTACATTAAGTAAAGTTAGTGGTGATGGTAGTTGGGCTAATCCTAAAGTTACTTATGGAAATAATACTAGTACAAGCGGTAAATCAACTGTTATTCGTGCTACTATTGATTCAATTACTAAAGATATAACTATTAGTCAATCTGCTGGGGCTAAACAATATAGTGCTTGGTCTGCATGGGCAGTTAATATTTCTAATAGTGGAAATGTTGCTGCTAGTGGAGGTAGTTCAAATATAACTACTTCTGCAAGTAGAACAAGAACTTGGACGTGGAATGGAGTTAGTGGAAGTGGTGGAACTGAAACAGGAACTGGAACTCCTACTCTTAGTAAAATTAGTGGTGCTGGTTCATTTGCTAGTAATAAAGTAACTTATGATAATAATACTTCTACAAGTGCTAGAAGTACAGTTATTAGAGCTACAATGGATTCTGTAACTAAAGATACTACTGTAACTCAAAATGCTGGTGCTAAAACTTATAGTAGTTGGGGAGCATGGTCTATTGGTTTAAGTGCTAATGTAACAACTATTGCTGCTGCTGGTGGAAATGCTACATTATCTACTTCAGCTACTAGAAGTCGTACTTGGCAATGGAATGGTACAGGAACAACTTATACTGAAAATGCTAGTGGTTCTCCTACATTAAGTAAAGTTAATGGTGCAGCTTCTTTAAGTGGTTCTACTGTTAGTTATGGTAATAATACTTCTACTAGTTCCCGTAGTTCTGTATTTAGAGCAACTATTGATAGTGCAACTAAAGATATAACTATTAGTCAATCTGCTGGTAGTAAATCATATGGTAGTTGGTCTAGTTGGTCTGTATATTGTAATGCTAGTAGTTATACTGTTGCGGCATCAGGCGGTTCTGTTACTATTTATTATGGTGCTTCTCGTTCTCGTACTTGGACTTGGAATGGTGTTGCAGGTTCAGGTGAAACTGAAACAGAAAATGCTACTCCAAGTCTTAGTGCAGGAAGTGGTGGTGGAACTTTAAGTGGTAGTACTTTAAGTTATAGTAATAATACTAGTACAAGTGTTAAAAGAACTAGAGTTACTGCAAATTATAATGGTGCTATTAATTTTTGCGATATTGAACAAAGAGCAGGTAGTAAAGTTTATGGTAGTTGGGGAGCATGGTCAGTAAATATTTCTGCTAGTTCTACTAATATTGCTGCTGCTGGAGGTAGTTCTACTATTACTTGTAGTGCTGTTCGTAGTATACAATATACTTGGAATGGAGTTGGACAAAATTTTCCTGAAACTGAAAATGGTAGTCCTACATTAAGTAAATCTGGAGATGGCACATTAAGCGGTACTACTAGCGGTAGTAAACTTACTTATGGTAATAGAACTACTACAACAAGTAGAAGTACAACTGTTACTGCTACTTATAGTGGAGTTAGTAAATCTATTAATATTACACAATCTGCTGGTGCTAGGTCTTATGGTGCTAAAGTATATCATACTAAATATTATGGTACTAATCCTGATGGAAGTGGATTAGATTTTACAGGTTATCCTTATACTAATGAAATTGATACAGTTGCTGATGCTAATACTATATCTGTAAGTGTTTATTATAGATTATATACAGCTCAACCTTGGACTTGGAATGGTGTTGCTGGTTCAGGCGGAACTGAAACTGTATATTATAATCCGAATGATGTAAATGTAACAAATAAAGTTAATTGTGATGTATCTGTTGCAAATGCCTTTAATTATGCTAGCATGATTATAATAATATTTAAACTTTCTGCAAATAATTTTGATACAGCAAGAGAATATAAAATTGAATGGAATTGGTTAAATCATAATGTTATTACAAAAGGAACACAAAGAGCAAATCCCATGCGTGGTAGACTTGTTATTAAAAATGATTATTTTACTAGTCAAAATGTTGCTTTACCTATTTATTTAAATAGTGAAAATGTAGATTCAATATATAGAGGAGAAGCAAGTTATAATGATATTAAGAGAACTCCTATTAGCGTTTATGTATATATTCCTACTAATATTGCTATAATGAATGCAGGTAAATTACAATTTTGGTTTGAAGATAAAGATGGTGGTGGTAGTAAATATACTTGTACTTTAAGTAATGTTAGCGCACCTTCAAATAATGTTTCTGTATTTAATAGTAATAATATTATTAGTGTTACTGCTAATGCAACTACTTCTTCATTTACTATATTATGTCAATTTGCTATGACTTCTAATAGTACAGTATTTAATGTAAGAGTTTTAATTGAACCATGATAATAATACTATTTAATATAACAATATTATTAATGCTTATATTGTTTATTTACTCGTTAAAGTTATTTAAATTAATCACATAATTATGAACAATAAACAACTATATGAAAAGCTAGGTCAGAATAATTATGATAAAGTATTTCCTATTACTTATCTTCAAAATATTCTTGACAAAGATACAAATAATGATTTAACTGTTGTTCTTTCTAGGTTTAATCATTTATGGATTCCATATCAAGGAACTAGAGTTAATACTCGTAAAGCTGTTCCTGCTATTTTTAGACGTAATAGTCTTACTATTAGTTATTATGATGCTGAACATAATCTATCTGTAACTGAAAGCTATATAGGTAGTAATCTTCAAGCTGGTGTTGAAACTAGTTGGGTTTCTGATGATAATTGGACAAAAATTCTTAGTGAGAAGTATCTTGAAGAAAGTGGAGCTAAAATTCCAATTGCTGATGGAACTATTGATTGGGATATGCTTAATGAAGCTCTTAAACAAATGATTGCAGGAGATGGTAAAGTTAATATTATTAATTATCCTGATGAAGAAGATATTACTATAAGATTAAGTCCGGGTTGTTGTAATGTTCATCGTCTTAGTCTTAAAGATAGACCTTATGAGCCTGAATATAAAAGTGGTAAAGGATATAAAATAGTTCGCAAGGTCTTACTCCCCGTGGAGGATGATGCTAGTAATGCAGAACAGCTTTTATTTGATGGTTTTCTTGATGATACTTATTGTGAACAATATGGTCAAATAATTCTTAATACTGATAAGTATGAAGTTATTAAAACAGATTTAGGTAATACTGCTGGTATTTATTATGATACTTATCATAAATTATTTGTTCTTAGAGTTAAGACTGTTCATGATGGCGTTGGTTTTTATAATTATTATACTAGATGGACTATTGTAGAACCTACTGATAGAGTTCATCCTCTACGGGGGGTCAACACTCCTGTTTATGGAAATAGTGAAGATTATAATATTTATAATACTTGTCTTTCTGATGAACGTCCAAGACTTGGTATTATATATGTTAATTCAGTAGATACTATTAAATATTATTTTAATGAAGAAACTTTAGTTCAAGTTAAGAATAATATTTATCTTAATTATAAAGCTGTTATTACTCAAGATATGGTTAACGAAGAAAATACTCGTTATATTATTCGTTATGCTTTTGATTTAAGTGGTAAAACTATTACAATGCCTACTGGATGTGAACTTGTATTTGAAGGTGGTATTATTGAGAATGGTACTATTGATTTAAATAGTTGTAAGCTTGCAGGTATGATAGGTCAAGAGTCTGAATATCTTCCTAATGTAACTTGTAGTAATTGGGCTAAAGGTCAGATTGAATATCGTAATGGAAAGATTTGTTATTGGGATGGTACTGAATGGAGAGTAATGGGTGGTACTTCTTCTATGGAAAGTTATACTAAAGAAGAGATTAATAATATGTTTAAAAATTATTATACTAAATCTGAAACTTATAATAAAGAAGAAGTTAATAATTTACTTAATAGATATGTTACTAATGATACATTTAATAACTTTAAAGAAGAAATAAATCAAACTATTACTAGTAGTGTTAATCTTGATAAGATTCAAAAAGCTATTAATGATGGTTGCGGAGTTAATATGACTATGCCTAGTGCAAATAGTAATAAACTTAGTCTTCCAATTTGGACAGGTACTGCTACCCAATATGCAACTATTACCCCAGTTGCTGGAATGACTTATAATATTGTTGATGAATAATGAGTTTAACTCTTGGACGTCAAGGAGGAATTGCTAAACCTCTTAAGAAACGAACAGTAGGTCAAACTAATATTGCTCATGTTTATGATGGTGCTAATCATATTTGGCCTACTTCTGTTATTCATTTTAGTGATTTTACTAGTATCCAACTTAGATATATTTGGGGTAGTGATGATGGTCAAGATTTGGATACTAAATCATATTATGTTAATTCTCCTATTAATAGTTTAAATTATATAGCTGTTGGTTGGTCTTGGAATTTAAGTCTAATTCCTTATATATATTGGGGTGGTGATAATACTGACTCAGGTGCTGAATGTGTTATGTTTAATATTGAATCTATAATTGACCTTGAAGATAAAATGCCTGATATAATGAAAATGAATCTTTGTGCTAATTGGTATGGAAGTTTGAGTAGAGGTCATGTTACTGTTGAATGTACTGCTTATAAAGGTGGAGTTATTGTTCATGCTTGGCAATTAAAGAATAATGAAATTGATGTTGATAATAGAGGAATGTTTATTTTTCCTTTGGCTGATGGAACTATTAATATGCCTGATGGACATGGTGGCTATAAAGAATGTTGGTATGGTGAAGTTATTAAAAGAGTTACTAAATCTAATAATGAAGTAAAATACTTTAGAGTTAATCCTGTTAATGATAAAGTTATTGGTTTAGATGATATTAAAATAATTCGTCATGGTGGTGGACTTGTTTATGGTAATGGTTATTGTTGGTATGAAAATAAACCTAATGATAAATATAAAGTTTGGAATAATCAAGTCAATACAAATGGTACTTTTTTAACTCTTGATAAGCCAACTCTTAATATAACTAGCGATGATAATTATAGTTATGAATATCATACAGTTTTGTTAAATGAAGATAACACTGTTTATAATGATAATTATACTGATAACTATAAATTTAAATTTGGTTTTGTTGCAGGTAATTCTGAATTTGTGGGACAACAAACTATTCAATGTTATGTTGGTACACAAGGTGGTAGAGCTGATGATGGTAAGACTTCAATAGGTGAAATAAAATATACTAAACTTAATAAAATTGGTGAATTGACAATATATAGTCCTATTGAAAGTTAAATTAATGTTAATTACCAAACAAAAAATAACGGTTTAAGTGTTATAGATTATGTAGTTCAAATTACAAGTATTAATCTATTTTTTTAACTTAAACCTTAATTTATTATGCAAGTAATTGAAAAAGTGAAAGTTGTTCCAGAGGGCTATAATGGTACTGGAATGAATTATGACGGTGGTAATCGTCGTGATGTAAACGGTAAGGCTAATGCAGGTTTAACTCTTGGTATTATCTTCGGATAGTTCCCTTTTTTATTTATCTAAATTTTAGTATGGACAAATTTATTGATGTAATTGTAGATGGCATCCTTAGTAATTTTGACTTTGGATTTATGTTTATTGTTAATGTTCTAACTTATATTATTATTAAAGTTATTGATTACTTTAATGGTGATAATAAAGTTCCTACTTGGCAAAAACGATGTGTATTAGTTATAAGTATTTTTATTATGGCTATGATTTATATTGCATCTGGGTATGATAATGCTATTATGCTTGTTAATAGTGCTGTTCTTGCTCCTGTGTTTTGGAGTTGGGTTGTTAGTCCTATTCTAAAGAAACTTGGAGTTGGCTATAAAGATATTGATAATACTATTGGTTAAGATTGTATGAGATTGATTAGCTAGGTTTGATTGACTGATTTAAGCCTGCTATATCCTCTACGGGGAGTATAGCTTGCCGAATTTGACTAGTTTTAAGCCTAGCTGATTAACTGTACATTATTTAATGAAAGTCTTGCTATGAGCCTAAAAAGTGGCTCTATGGACGTACATAAATATTTACAATATTAAATTTCAAAATAGTAAAGTTATGAGAGTTATTAAGACTAAACATTTTCCTTTTGGTGGTTATAAAGCTATTAATCTTTTTGGTATTATATTTACTAAAGGAGAATTAAGTAATAAAGAACTTAATCATGAAGCTATTCATACAGAACAAATGAAAGAGATGTTATATATCTTTTTCTATATATGGTATGGTGTTGAATATCTTATTATAAGACTATTTCATATTAAACAACATGATGCTTATAAAGATATAAGTTTTGAAGAAGAAGCTCATATTAATGATGATAATCTTAATTATATTAGTGAACGTAAACATTATATTTGGACTAAATATCTAGGTATTAATAGTTCTAAAACTGCTTAATTAAAAAATGTTAATAATATTGTTAAACTACTTGTTATTAATAATATAATTTATATTTGTAACAAACTAAATTCTAAAGATATGGAAGATGATAAAAGAGTTAATTATAAGTTAGATGCTATTAATAAACTTATTAATAATCTTAAACTTAGTATTTCTGGTAATAAAGAACATGATGAGCTTGGAGAAAATAATGTTATAGTTAATCTTGATGAGATTAGTCAAAAGATTACTGAATTACATGAAATGGTTAAAGCTGAATTTGATGAGTTTGAAAATCAACATAAAAGTGAATCAGATGAAACTCAAACTCTTCTTAATAATCGTTTTGATAAAATTGATGCTAAATTAGATAGTATTAAAGCTGCTGTTGATAGTATTAAAGCTGCTGTTGATAGTATGAAAACTACTATTGGTAATAAACTTGATACTGTTAATTCTACTATTAATAAAGCAAATACAGATATAGTTGCTGCGATTAATGCTATGAAAGCTAGTAATGATACTAAGAACGATGCTATAATTACTGCTATTCAAGGACTTGTAACTCAAGGTAATGCTCTAGAACAAGCTTAACATGAATTTTAATTTAGTAGAGATGTATAATGGCTTGTTAAGATTCAACAAGCATATACTAAATGAACTTGCAGAAGGACTTAAACATTTACCTAATTTAGATGGAGTATCTAAAGGAGATAGTTTAATTATTAATGAACAAGGTAATCCAGCTTGGGGTTCTGCTGCATTTATTCCTACTTTTGAAAATGCTGCGTATGGTATTGAATGGACTAAAGATGACAATGATATAATCAGAATTGGTAATGCTAAATTTCATAGAGAACTTCCTATTCAAAATAGACTTAAAGGTTGTGTCTATAATGAAAAGAAAATCAGTTATTTCCTTAATCCTACGGGTTGGACTAAACCTATTGAAAATGGTCTTGTTCCTCCTCTTGATGGAAGCGATGGTGATGTTGGGGTAAGAGTTCCTGAATTTTATATATGTGTTAAAGATACTGGTACTAAATATCAACTTTGGATAAGCGATTTTAATATTGATGGAACATTTACTAGAGTTCATCCTTTTATTATTAGTCATACCAAAACTATGACTAGAACTAGAGAAGATGGTAAAGAAGAAGTATTTAGTGCTTGTATTAAACATGACGATACTAGATATTTAGGAGGAAATAAAAGTTCTTCTATTGTTGCTACTAAATTACAAGGTAGACCTAGAACTGAAATTAATCATGATAAAGCTAATGAGTTTTGTGCTAATCGTGGCGATTGGATTACAATGATTGATTATCTTGAATATTGTGCTTTACAAGCTCTTTGTTATATTGAGTATGCTAATTTTGATAATCAAGCTGCATTAAATACTAATTTAACTAGTGATGGATTTAAACAAGGAGGACTTGGTGATGGTGTTACAAATTTAAATTGGGATAGATGGACAGCTTTTAATGGCAATAATCCTATTGTACAAACTTATTGGACTGCTGAACATAATATTGGTAATGGTAGTACAAATGGTGACCATTATGAACTAGGAAATTATAATACAGATGGAAGTAATTTAAATACTTATCCTGCTGTTTATCGTGGTATTCTAAATTTCTTTGGAGATATATGGACATTTATTAGAGATGTAGTTATTATAAATCGTAATGCAAATTATAATAGTGTTTATCTTCTTAAAAAAGGAGTTAATCATTCTGATGTTACAAAAGATAATATTCAAGATAAATGTTATTTTATAGGTGACCAAGCTAATACTAATAATTTTATTACTGAATTTGATTTTAGATTTGGTCCTTATTTTATTCCTAATAAAGTTGGAACTAATAAAAAAGCTGACTATAATTGGAAAAGAAATAATGATGGACAAGATACAGATAAAGCTATTTGTGTGCTTCTGCTTGGCGGTGGCGCTGATAACGGTTCTGGGGCTGGCTCTGGTGGCTTTCGTTCTAATTGGGTTCGGTTGGGTTCTAGTGCTGATGTCGGCTTCTTTACCACAGTTAAGCTTGATTAAATAAGTCCACGTGGAACTGTTGTTAAGAGTAGTTGGTTAATTAATTTGTTTTCTGTTTTTGTATTTCTCGATACTACTCCTGCAACAGTTTATTATAATATTAAATATAATAAACTTAAAACATAATATATTATGACTAAAGATAAACTTAAAGATGATATTATTAGAACTATATGCTGTTTAAATAGTGATATATCTAATAAAGATAGAAATTTATTAATTGAATTATTAAAATCTATTGTTGATTATACTAATAATACTGAACTTGAACAAGATGTTAAAGTTATAACACAAAAACATAACGAATTAGCTGAAACAGTTAATGAACTTAAAACTAAAGTTGAAACATATTCTAATAAGATTAATGAACTTGAACAAAGAGTTTATCAATTAGAAAACGCAAGTCAATCTTAACATGGCTAGTCTTAATCAATTAATTAGTGAATTTGCTCATGCTGTTGGCAATCCTAATAGTATTCCTCTTAGACGTAATCTTCGATATGCTATTCTTCATGGTCGTAATGAACTAATTCGTAAAAGTTATGAAAATCATAAATATGTTGATAAAGGTTTGCAACAACGTATTCGTGTTTCTATTATTAATGTTCCTGATGGTGACTTATATAATAGTCAAACTCTTGGGCTTCCTGCAATTAAACGTACTAAACAAGAAGTTCCAAAGCCAGTTAGACTTATTAATAACTTACCTTTCCAATCAATTAGAACTACCGGACATACTGGGATAGAAATACCATTTGCAAAAGAAGCTAGTGCTAAGTTTTATCATTATCTTGCAGGTATGTGTAATCTTCCTGTTTATGATTATATTAATGGTTATATTTATTTCTTTAGTAATAATAAAGATTGGTTTCAAAATATAGGTTCTATTATTATTGAATCTCCTTTTGAAATTCCTTATCTTGTTCCTACCGAAACTGTTGAAAAAGCTAAAGATGTAAATTATGACCCTATTGATGATGAAGCTAAATACGATGATGATGAATTTCTTATTCCTGAAGATATGATTGGAGCTCTTAAAGAAATTATATTTAAACGTAATCTTATTGAAGTTCCTCGTCAAACAAATGAAACCCCTATTGATAATCTTGTAACTAGATAAATTATGATTAAAGATATAGATATTAGTCATTATTATAAAAAGTTTATTGAAACTTCTAATGACGATATGGCAAAATACAATAAAGAACTTGAACTTATAAATAAGATGAAAGCTGATTGTCGTGCTTATATTAAAAGTAAAAATCAAGTTATTAAAGATGATTTAAAAATTAATCTTAATGAATATGGGTTTCAATTTCTTAATGATAATGTTGAATTAATTAATAAGTTAGAGCAATTAATTAATAATCAACTTAGTTATACAGTTGGAGAAAGACGTATTGTTCTTCTCCAACTTTTGCGTTATTGTAACTTAGCTAAAAAAGCAAACGATTATATTATTGCTCTTAAACTTGCTACAAGACGTTCTGAATTAAGTCTTTCTGATTATAAAAAGTACATTCATAGGTATTATAGTTATGGTGTTCATAAATGTGTTCTTGAAGGCTATGCTTATCATTTTAAATATGAAATTGGTGATTTAGTTATTAATTTCTGGAGATATAGAGATAAACCTAGAGATACTTATGTTGATTGGAACGCTACTAGACTTAAAAAACAAGAAATTATTGATGCTGGTCTTAAACCTTATGATAAAGAAGAAGCAGAAATATATAAAATTCGTGGACTTAAGTATGATGGTATTCCTTATGTAGTTTATAAAACTAATAAAGAGTTTTATGAAATACAACTTATTAATAACGGAACTCATAGTTATAGTGCTATTAAATTTAAGTATGCTAATTATATTAATAGAGAACTTAGAGGTAAAGATGCTAAACAACTTAATTCTGAATGTAAAACTGTTGATGATATTTTTAATCTTAAATTAGGATTAAGAAGTAAACTTCTTGTTTATCTTGAACGAGAACCTAATGCTCCATTTAAATATATTAGAAATGTTAATCAACAAAAGTATGAACGTGGAGCACATAATAATGGTAATAAAACTAGATATAAAAACTAATATTATGGCAAATAATAAAACGATTACGATAGAACATATTATTGGTAAACTTGATAATGATTTCAATCCTGATGGAAGTGATTGGATTCCTAGAGTTCCTGCTTGGTGTGTTGATGCTATGAATGAACTTAAAGTTCTTCGTAAAGTTGATAAGAAAATGAAACTAACCGTCATTAATAAGATAGCTAAAAGTAAATGTTGTCTTATTGATGACGGTCTTAAAGTATATGATAGTAATGGTTGTGAAGTACCTAGAGCTGATACTAGTAAATATAGATGTGGTGATACTGAATCTGCTCCATCCTCTACGGGGGGTCAAGCGGAGGACGAAAGTCCGGAGCGTGCTACTAATAAAGACTATCTTGGTATGCCTGATGATTGTTGTCCTAATGGTTCTAGAACTAGAGAAGTTATTGATACTGGTAAAGTAGGATGTAATCCTGTTGTTTATACAGTTCATAATAATACTGAATGTCCAAGATGTCAGCATGAAGTTCATTCTCATTGTCAGACCCCCCGTGGAGGATATGATAAGTCAAATCATAATTATATTCTTATTGGAGGTAATACTATTGAACTTAATTTTAATGATACTTGTATAACAGTTGTTTATAAAGATATTGAAACTCAATATAGTGATAATTATCATTGTGAGATTCCTGTTATACCTGCTAACGGTAAATTAATTCAAGGTCTTACTTATTATTGTATGGCTCGTATGCTTATGAGAGGATATAAACATCCTGTGTTTAATCTTTCTGCTAGTCAATATGGAACTAATCCTTTCTATCTATGGGAAAGTATGAAGAAAGATATTAAGACTAGTATTCTATTAGATGAACAAAGTGATGATGATAGTGGTTGGAATGAGTTCTTTTATAACTTTACTTTTCCTAAATAATTATGAATATACAAAAGAAACTTAGTCTTAATAAACATCCAGGTGATTGTGTACCTTATTCATTAATTGCTGCTAAGAATATTAAAGTAAGTAATGATGGAAGGATGATTGTTAATGAAGAAGGACTTGAAGATTGTAAAGTAATCGCCAATGCTATTCATGAAGATGGTATTAATAATTTTAAAATAGTTGGTGCTATTCCTACTAGTACTGAACTTATTTTATTTATTGTTAATACTGATTCTAATGAATCTTATATTTATAGATATAATGAACAAGCTGATAATTGTTATAGAGTAAATAGTAATTGGAAATATAATGGTGGAAAGATTAAAGGAACATATACTTATAATGTTAAAAATCATCTTATAGTAGCTATTGCTGAAAGTAATGCTTCTGTTGATGTTCCTCTTAAAACTATTAATATTGATTTAGATTTTGACCGTCCTGATTCTGAAATGTCTGTTATTCCACAAGTAACTTTACCTACTATTAGTGGTTTAAATTATGTTAGTGGTGGTGCTTATAAAGGATTTTATTTTATATTTATTAGATATAAGATAGATAAAACTAATTATACTAAATGGTATAGTATTGGATTTCCTATTTTTAATGATGTTATAATTCCACAAGTTATTAATAAAGTTTGTTTTAGAAAAACTAATGTTTATGAACCTAAAGATGACCCAAATGGTTATTGTTATGGTAATACCGATTCATTTAGTGATTCTAAAGATATATGTAATCAAACTTTTGAAATAAATATTAGTGGAGGTCGTTCTGGTCTTTATCAACTTGGTTTTATTGTATGTAAAAAAGATAGTACTCAAGCGTTTAGAACAGATGATTTAAGTAATAATATTTTTAAATTTAGCAGAGATGTTCTTGTTGAATATAGTGTTTCTGATTTAACTACTGATTATTATAATTATTATAATGTTGGTAATATTATTAATTATAAGAATAGAATATATATTGCCAATTATAATGAAAAAACTGATAATGATGATAGAACTTTAAGCAATGGTAAAACATTAGAAGAAGCTGTTAAGGATATCACTATTAAACTTCGTAATAAAGCTGTTAATGCTTATTATAATGATTATACCACTGTTAATGCTGTTAGTGAAAAAGGTCCATATTTTAAAATGGCTAGCCTTCAAATTACTGGTACTGCTGATTGGCAAATTAAAGATATTAATAAAGTATTCAATAATAATCAATATCCTTTTCGTACTTTTAGAACTTTATTTAATGATACAGTTATACAAGGTATTGCAGCACATGAATATTTAAAGATTAATTATAATGCTAAAATAAAAGTAGGTAGTAAAGGTAGTCATAATCTTAAAGAATATCTTGCTTGTCATTGTTTTATTATTCCTACAAGTTATAAATATGAAAATAATCAATCTGTTTATACTTTACCTAGTACAGTTAAAATAGCTTGTTATGTTTATAACGGTGTTGGATTTACAGAAGATGCTGTATTTACTAGTGGGCAAGTATTATTTGGAGATACTATATTTGATATTGATAATTGTAAAATGAGAATTACTCATTCTATTATTGAACCTAGTTATGATTTTAATGAACGTAAGAAAAATGATACTCTTATTCCCGGAGAAGTATATAACTTTTTTATTCATTTTGTTGATAAATATGGTGATGCTAGTAGAGGTTATAAACTATCTAATAAAGATAAATATATAAATAATGTTGTTAATGATGGTTCTCATTGTACTATAATTACTTTTAATTGGGACAATCAAGGTAATGGTAATATTCCATATTGGGCAGTTATTAGTGGAGATATTCCAATATCTAGTATTAGTTCTAATGTTAAAAGGTATATTGCTAATCATAAAATTGTAGTTTATACTGCTGAACCTATTAATAATCCTACCACTAATATATTACTTAATAGTTCTGGTGAACTTGAAGCTACTAATAAAGATGAACTATATACTCTTATATCTAATTATTTTATTGATTATCAAGATAAAGATAAATATAATGATTTATATGTTTATCAAGTTATAAATAGTGGTAGTTATACTCCTTGTAGTAATCAAGTAATAGGTGCTATTGGTGTTGATAATGAAGCTAAATTTGGCTATTACGAAAATATTAATGGTGATGAACTATTTAGAATACCTGATTTAATATTTGATGCTGAAGTTATTGGTGGTGAACATATTAGAGATTTTGTGTATAATATGAATAATACTTTTAATAAGTTTTATATTCGTGCTAATATTGATACTACTTTATGGAATCAAATTAAAGAATTAGGTTATGTTGGATGGTTTATTAGTTATGAAAAAGTTGAACCTATTACTAGATATACTGGATTACTAACTAGAAAAGATTATTGTAATATAGCTAGTAATGTTACTTGGCAAGGTGGTAGTTGGGGTACAAAACCGGGTTTTGTAGCTAATAATTTTACTAGTGATAAATGTTATCTATATAGTGGTCGATTTGATATTGATGATAGTATTAAATATGATTTTAATATTATTCGTATTGATGGTAAATGTAAATTCGAGCCTTATAAAGAAAAACATGATGTAGTTGATATGGTAGTTAATACTACTTATCCTTATAGTTATAATATGCCAGTTATAGGTGTAATTAGTAGAAATGAGTATAAACCTATTAATAATTATAAATTAGTAGTTGCTGATAGTGTTGCTGATAGTAGAGCTGGAAAAGGAACTGCTCTTGAAATGGATGATTATAAAGAATTACTACTTGACGCTGAAACTATGTTTCTTGCAACAGTTCTTAATTGTACTAAAAATATTTATACTAGCAAAGAAAAAGAACTTGTAAGACTTAATGACGTTTGTTATAATGGTGGAACTTATTCTATTGAACATGGATATAATGGTAGAATGACTTATGATGGTGTTCTTATTTATAATGATAATGGAGTTATAATGAATGAAGGTAATTATAAATTATATACTCCTACTAATAATCAATATTATTATAGTGGTGATGAACCATGTTGGTTTGATATTCCATTTAATGTTTATGTTCAGTTTCCTCTTTATAATGATAAATTTTTTGAAAGTAAATGTTTTAATAATGAACCTAGCAAAATAGCTTTTAGTATTAAAGAAGATACTGATGAGAAAAGTGTTGCTTTTGGTACATTTGTAGAACCTAAAAATAGTGTTGATTTATTTAAAGACCCAATTGGAAATGTTGACCAATATGTTCCTAAATTGTTAACTCAATATCGTAATGATATTATTAATATTACTCGTTTTGATAAAACTATAAGACGTAGTAATGTTATTCAAGATGAAAGTGAAGTTAATGCTTGGCGAATATTTCCTATTGAAGGTTATAAAAATATTACTGAAAATAAAGGAAGTATAACTAATTTAGTTGGAATTGGATATTATCTTTTAGTTCATATTCAACATAGTATGCTTATGTTTGATATAAGTGCTGCACTTAAAACTAGAGATGAAAATGTTCAATTATATCAGCCTGATGCTTTTGAAGTTGATTACAAAGAAGTCTTTACTAGCGATAAAGGTTATGGTGGACTGCAAGATGATTTAGCATATATAGTTGGAGAATTTGGTTATATTTTTTATAATGATGATTTTCATAAACTTTATCAATTTGATGATGGTCAACTTAAAATAATGGATGAAGATATTAAACTATGGCTAGATAAATATCATCCTAATAAAGTTAGATTTGCTCATGATAAATTTAATAATCGTATTCTAATTAAGTTTGATTATACTTATGATAATATTAATCCTAATACTAAAGAATCTATTATAGAATCACATAATGAAGTCATTAGTTTTAATTATAAAGTAGGTAGTTTTATTAGTTTACATGATTATTATTTTAATAATGCTTGGTCTACTAAAACTAAATGTTACTTTCAAACTGAACATAACAATGATAGACTTAACTGCCCTCTTCATGTATTTACTAATGAATATAATTATGGTAGATTTAATACTCACATGGGTGATGATAGTAGAAGTCTATATTTAGTATCTAAACAAGAAGTTGGTGATGAGCCTATATTAGTTCATAATAGTTATATTGATATTATGGTTAATGAATCTTATGAACTTATTAAGTTTCTTGAATTTATTAAATATAAAGTACGTAAGATATATATTCCTATTTATAGTGATAATATTAATAATCCTGTTGATTTAAGAGAACATCCTTATGCTGGAGATATACTTCGTATATTTAATGAAGATAATGATACTGATGATATAGATATTAATATTGATAAACTTAATGAATTTAATAAGTATAAAAAACCGTGGTATGAATTAACTCAATATAACTTTAATTATTTCCGTAATGCAATTAAAGAACATCCTAATACAGTAAGTGATAAACTTCGTAGAGTATATGGTAATTATTTTGTAGTTCGTTTCATATTTAATAATTCAGATAATAAGCGCATTGAATTTGAAAGTCTTGAATGTGCTCAAACTCAATTTAGAAAATTATGATACAGTATAGAGATAGACAAAGACAAAAAGCTTTTATTGGTGCTATTATTGGTGCAGCTGCTAGTATTGCTGGTGGTATAATTAAAGGTAATAAACAAAAGAAAGCTCAAGAAAAAGCCCAAGCTGAAGCTCAAGCTGCACAAGACCATAAAGATGCTTTACAAAATGCTCAAGCTTTAACTAGTGCTTATGCTAATCAAGATTATGTTGGTCAATATAATGATAAGCTTACTCTTAAATGTGGTGGTAGAGTTCGACGTAAAGCTGGTTTCGGTACTGAATTTGCTGATGCTCTTCCCGGTTTAGGTAATCTTGCTAGTTCTATTACAGGAGTTCAAGGACTTGGTGAATTAGGTACTGCAATAAGTCAAGGTATTTCTGCTAATCAACAAATTAATGAAAATAAACGTATTGCTCAAGAAGCTGAACAACGTAAACAACTTCAAGCTGGTCAACAACAACTTAATATTACTTCTGATAAAATGACTAATCCAATGACTATGTATCAACGTTCTAGTTTTATTAATAAATATAAATGTGGTGGACGTAGAAAAGCGTGGATTGGTGCTGCTATTGGTGCTGCTGGAAGTTTAATTGGTGGTATGTTTGGAAGTAAAGGACAACAACCAATTCAAGTTAAACAAGCTGACCAAGCTAGTTATAGTGCTCCTAAAACTGGTCTTGAACGTCCTGAATGGATTACTAATGATAATGTTCAGCCATCTGTTATGCCTCAATCAGTATATCGAGATAGGCTAAATGTATATCGCTGTGGCGGTCATAGACGCTAGTCTTTTGCTCTCTGTTGAATTATTATATATAGGTATGAACTATTAATCGACTGATAGGCTATCGTTCAGCAGAGAGCCTTAAAATCAATCAAATTACAATTTCTCATTATATTATATAAAATGCCTAGAAAAGATAAAGTTATTCATATAAGTAATTTACCTAGTACATTTAGAGGTAATGTTACTCGTAATGGAAGATTTATTCAAAATGGTATTCCTCCACTTGGCGGAGTTTATGATAAAGTTGTTAAATCTACTGGTTTAATAAGACTTGGTAATGAATTTCTCTATAATGGTATAAACAATTTAGTATCTAAAGATAATAGAGAAAAATTAATGAATAATACTGCCGGTAGACTTATTAATTATGTTAAAGATTTTAATAAAGAATCTTTTCCTAGTGATGATGAACTTGGACCAACATTTCCATTTAATATTATTCAAACTTCTAGAAGTAATGGAAAAAATCTTCCTCAAAAACAATATGCTGCTGGTGGTAAAATACCAAATGTAGTTGCTGGTGGTATTGCTCAACCTCTTGGTAATAATTTCTTTTATATGAATGGAAGAAAACATAGTCAAGGTGGTATTGATATTGGTCCTAGTGATAAAACTGGTATTGAAGTAGAAGATGGTGAAGTAGTTGAAACTAATGGTAATGAACTTAAAGTTTATTCTGCACAACCTATTTTTAACGGTGCTAGTCCTGCTCAATTAGTTATGGGTGGAGCTAATCCTAATAAAGTATTTAAAGCTCAAGAAGATTTTAAAGATAGAAATAGAATTAATGATGATGGAACTAAATATAAAGAAGGTGGCAAAATTTATCAAGTACCTGATGAATATAAAAGACAAATCGCTGAAAGTGGTTCGATAATTATTGGTGGTTATCCTACAATAGCTGGTAATAGAAATTATAAATTTATTAAAGGTTTAACTAAAGCTTCTAGAATAGGTAGAACTGCTACTAATTTTATTAATTTAGGTAGACAAAAAATTTATGATTTAGCTAATAAAATTGATAATACTTGGATTAATCAAGGAATTAAAGAAGTTTATAGAACAACTATTGGTAAACATGGTAGTAATCTTCCTAGAACTATTGATTATATAAATAAAAATAATATAAATGAAAATAAAAAAGCTATGGGTGGATTAAGTAGAGATAAAGATTATGGTTCTAAAAAGAAACCTTATCCTAGTGTAGCTAAAAAAGATTTTGCTGGTGGACATAGAAGTTATCCTATTCCTACTAAAGCAGATGCTGTTGACGCTTTAAGACTTGCGGGATTACATGGGCGTAGCGATGTTAAAGCTAAAGTTTATAATAAATATCCTGAACTTAGAAAGAAAGGTAATGTTGGATTAGTTGTTAGTATTAATGGTAATGTTAAGAATGGATTAATTCATTCTCCATCCTCTACGGGGGGTCTACGCGATAAATTTCCTGTTGGCGGAAATCGTATTAATCGTCATGGAAGAACTTGGGAATATGATGAAAAAATTGGAGCTTATGTTCCTATAACTAATAGAACTATTAATAGAACTTCTGCTTATCCTATTAATAAATCTGCTAGGGGAGAAACTATTATTGGAAGTGATTATACTTTTAGAAATGGAAGATGGTATAAAAATAATACTACAAATAATAATGTAAATACTAATACTAATAAACCTAATATTGATAATGGAAATCGTCGTCCTCAATATTATGCAGAACGCAGACTTCCTTTATTTGAAGATGGTGCTGGAATTACTAGTGGTTTAGTTAGAGCTGGTTGGAGTCATGGAAATAATAAAGGTATTAGTACAAATAATACTAATATTCCAAGTTTATCTGAAACTAAATCTAGCGGGAAGACCCCCCGTGGAGGACGTAGTAAGTCAAGTCAATCAACTAAATCTGTTCCTACTAAAACGCCTCCTACTGCTGTTTATAATCGCAATTTACCTAAAGTAGAAGCTAGTATTCCTACTACTTTACCTGTTTCTACTAGTACACCTGCTAAAGAAACTACATCTTCCGATGGTAAAGGACAAGGTAGATTTAAAAATCTTACTACTGCTGATTGGATTGGATTAGGTAGTAATGTTGCTGGCGGTTTAGCTAGTTATTTTGCTAGTAGAAGAGCTATTAATAAAATGAGAGGTCCAGGTCAACCTACTCTTATTAGTGCTAATAAACTTAAAACGAAATATAATATTAATCCTCAACTTGATAGAATTAGAGAAGATAAATTTAAAGCTTATCGTGATATTGACTCTAATACTGCTAGTAGTCGTGTTAGTTTAGCTCGTAAACAACGAGTTCGTAATGCTGCTGGTCAAGCTGCTAATGAACTTTATGGTAATAAAGAAAATATAGAAACTAATCTTATTAATCAAGATAGACGTAATCAGCAAAGTGTTCGTCAATTTAATGCTCAACAATACAATCAATATATAGATAGAAAAGCAGCATTTGATAATGGTATTAGAGAAGCTAAAGTAACTAATATTAATAATTTATTTAGTGGTATTAACGCTGGTATTCAAGATATGATTAGTAGATATGAAAATCGTAAAGCTTTAAATAATACTATTGGTGCTATGAGGGCATCTGCTCCTAATGTAGATGATAGAATTATGCGAGATGCTGGAGTTGATTATGATGAATTTATTATTCGTAAACGTAGAAAACTTGGAGGAAAACAATCATGCCGATAAACTTTTATACTCCTACTTTTAGACAACAAGTTAATCCTATTGACTTAAATGTCTTAGCTAGAACTTATAATACTCTTGAACAAGGCCATCAACAAGCTATTCAAACTAAATCTCAGATTGATACTCAACTTGCTCAATTAGATTTAAATGAAGCCGAAGATGCTTGGCGTCAAGAACAACTTAATAAAGTTCGTAATGCTCTTACTGAAAATATGCAATATGGTAATGCTTATTCTAGTCTTGATGATATAGTTGGAACTTATGGAGATATAACTTCAAGTCCGGGAATGATTGGTCGTTTACGTGCTCAACAAGATTATAAAGCATATATGGATAATCTTGATAAACGTACTGATTTATCTGAAGATTATAAGAATTATTATCGTACTGTTAATAAATATAATTATCAAGATATAACTGATAAGAATGGTAATATTATTGGTGGAAGTAAATGGACTCCTATTGATAGAGAAGTTTCTGAAATTCCTATGAACCAAATACTTAATCAAGCACTTCAATGGGCTGCTAAAGAACAAGGCGGTGGTAGTCAAACAAGATGGCTTGATGCTAACGGTAAGGTTACTGATGATATTACTAAATCTGTTACAGGAGAGATTTATTCTCATACTAAAGGTGATTGGCAAAGATTAAGTAAAGCTAAACTTGCTGAAGCTGTTAAAGCTGTTATTGAAAATACTCCTGGTGCTAAAGCTAGTCTTGAACAAGATTATAAGATTGCTAAATGGAAATATGACCAAAATGGTAGTAATCCTGATATAACAGATAAAAATGGTATTTTACTTACTCCTGAACAATATCTTGCTAAACGTATTGACCCTTTCTATAATGCTGCAACTTTTTATAATCAAAGTAGTAATACTACTTATGGAGAAGCATGGAAAGCTCAATTAGCTTTATCTAAACAAGCTGGTTTTGGAAATAGTGCTCAAAGAAAACAAGCTATTGATAATTTAACCTATAAAGGTACTCCTGTTCGTATTGATAATTTTATGCCTGCTCAAGCTCAAGCTGAAATTACTAGTAATAGACAATCAATAGCTGGATTACTTAACAAATATAATCCTGATATTAATATTGATTTAGCAACTGCTAATCCAGATGATATTAGAACTAGTATTATGACTAATATTACTAGCCCATCTGATAGAGCATATGCTCTAAGTTATCTTAATGATATTATTGATAATCAAGAATATATTAATAATCTTAAAGTTGGTAAATCTCAAGATAGTATTGATGGATTTGATACATATAATTCTATTATTAGTTTAAGTGATTTACCTAGTAATAAATATTCAGATAGATATAGTAAATATGTTAATCAGATATTTGGAGATAGTAGTTCTATTAGACAATACTTTAATAATGATGATGTTTATAACTCATTTATTAATGCTCTTGGTGGAGAGAAAAAAGCAATTAGTCTTGGAATAAGATTTGGCTCTGATGGTAATGGTTATAGATATGCTGAATTACCTAAAGATTATCATAAATCTATTTATAGTTTTGGTAAAGCTGTTAAAGAAGCTGAAGATACTAGGAATCCTTTAAATGCTTTTCTTAATTCTGCTAAGACTAGATTTTTTGGTTATGGTGATAAATTTGTTAGAGTTGATTCTAATGGTGAAGAACATCATGCTGGATTACCAACAGGTAATAAAGAACCTTATATTGGTTTAATTGATTATGTTGATTCTCTTAAATCTAAAAATGATGCTGTTCTTGATGGTGGTCAAATAACTTCTTCTACTATTGGTATTAGTGCTTTAACTCCAGAATTAGCTGAAATTAATTTTATGATGAATGCTAATCCTGAAGAAGCTAGTAAACTTTCAGCTTATAAAAAAAGTAAAGAAGAACAAGCTATGATGGCTATTCGTAGTGGTATTGATTTAACTCAAGGTGAAGCTTATATTACTAGTGAAAATGGAGTATTTGAATCTATGACTTCTGAAGATAGAAAAGCTTATACTGCTTATCTTAGAAGTGCTAAAGAAAATGAAATTACTCCTACTATTGTTCGTGACCCAAAAACTGGGGATGTTGGAGTTCAAATTAATATTGCTGGTTATTACGATACAGAAGGTAAACTTAAAAGAGAACCTATTACTTTACTTGTAGGTAGTGGTGCTATTGATAGTTCTATTATTCAATCTTGGAATCAAGATACTAGTTGGAGAGCTGCCGGTAAAGTAGAAAATTATTATAATGCTAATAGACCTATTTCTCTTACTAATAATGCTGCATTTACTGGAATTGATAAATTTAAATTAGTACCTAATGGTGGAGGTTTTAATTTAATTAATTCTACTAATAATCAAACTATTGGTTTAGTAAGTAAAGAAAATGCTGTTGATATTGTAGATAATTTATCTCAATGGGAACAAACTGTAACTGCTGTTAAAGCTGGAATGACAGTAGATGAAAATGCTGTTAAAGCTATTCAACAAAATGTTGCTACTAAACTTGCCCAACTTAGTGGTAGTTCAGACCTTTATGTTATTCAATATTACTATGATGAATTAACTAATAATCTATATTAATATGGATGTATTAAAGTTTCTACAAGGTGGTAATCAAACACCTAATCCTAAATATAATCCTAAAACTAAAAAGGGGGCTATACAGCCTCCTACTTTAGTTGATTACAACCCCGGCACTTCTATTAGTGACCGGGGTCGTGGTCATTTATTTAGTCGTATTGCTGGGCAATCATATAATCTTAATCAATATGATATAGATAAATATGCTCCTTATGATGTTTATGTTAATCCTGTTGATGACCCAGAAAAACTTGATAAAGAACGTGCTGTTAATCAAAGTAATTGGGAACAAGGGTTAAGAATGATTGGACAGATTGGTAATGAAATTACTGTTGGTACTGCAATAGGTTTTGCTGATTTAGCTGATGCTTTCTATAATATGATTAGTGATAGTCCTAATGATTATCAATCTGAAATAAGTTCTGAACTTGAATCTTTAAAAGAATCTATTAATGAGCGTTTAGCTATATATAGAGAAAATCCTAATGCTGCTTTTGATATTGGAGATTTTGCTTGGTGGGCTAGCAATGCTCCTAGTATAGCTAGTTCTTTAACTCTTATGGTTCCTAGTGCTGGTCTTGCTAAAGGTATTTCTTTATTAGGTAAAGGTATAAAGTTTAATAAATTAGCTAATAAAATGGCTAATGCTATTAATATGACTCAAAAGAGTAGAGCCATTACTGGTAGAATAGCAGAAGCTACTGCTATTGGAGTTCCTTCTCGTTATCTTGAAAATTATCAAGAAGCTAGACAAACTTATAATGATATTGAAGATTATTCTAAAACTCAACTTGCTAATATGAATGATAAACAAAGAGAAGAGTTTTATAATAATAATCCTAAATATAAAGATATGTCTGATGAAGAAGTAGCTAAAGATATTGCTAAAAATAGTGCTGATATTACTTTTGCTGAAGATTGGGCTAATGTTCTTTTTGACGTATGGCAAATTTATAGTTTAAAGAACTTATGGAAAAATGCTTTAAGTGGTAATACAACTAGTTCTAGACTTAGAAATTTAAATACTGCATTTAATAGTAATATTGATGATGCCGCTGCAATTACTAATGCTTTAAGTAATAAAACTACTAAACAAGCTATTACTAGCACATTAAAAGATGTAGGTGATGATATTCTTCATGGTGTTAGAGCCGAATGGACAGAAGGAGTTGAAGAAGCTATTAATTATATAGCTAGTCAAGATGGTTTATATAATGGTAAAAAAGTATTTGATAAAGATATTCCTCAACAAACTATTAAAGATTATCTTCAAGACCCAATGCTATGGGAACAAGCATTTTGGGGTGCTCTTGGTGGTGTTACTTTTAGTAGTGTTATGAATAAAGCTGGAGAGTTTATTAATAAACGTCTTGATAAAGATTGGACTTCTGCTGAAAAACAAAGAGAAAATGAAATTCTTGGTCGTACTGCTACTTTTCAAGCATATCAAGAAAGACTTAATAGTATTGCTAATGGTAAAAATCCATTTATAATTATTACTGATGAAAACGGTAAACAAATTAATCCAGATATTATTACTGGTACTGAAGAAGAACTTCGTAGTATAGCTGAAAAAGAATATATGGATAATATTATTATTAATTCTATGAACGCTGGTAATTTAGGACTTCTTGAAAGTTCTATTAATAGTAAAGAATTTAATGATAGTATTACTAATAAACTTGGATTACAACAACAGGAAAGTAGTGAACTTATTAATAGATTTAAAACTGAAATTAATAATCTTAAAAATGAATATAATACTACTTTAAATAAAGTTAATAGACTTGGTGGCGGATTTGAAGTTGGTCGTATTATAGCTACCCAAATGGTTCATGCTCGTAATCGTCAAGAAAATTATAATAATCTTCTTAATTGGGCTAATGATGTTTTAAATCAAGATATTACAAATAATCATATTGAAAATGTTGATATTACTTCTGCAAAGAATGGTATTTATCAACATATTATTAATAGTATTCAAAGAGATATTAAAACTATTCAAGATAATGCTGCAATTAATGATTCAGTTAAACAAGAACATATTGCTCAATTAAATGAACGTCTAGATGCTATTAATAAACTTTATACTCCTATTGATATTGAAAATAAAAATGATATTCAATCAGCTATTCAACTTCAAAAACAATATAATGAAGTATTTAAAGATTTAGCAGAAGTTGTTAATGCTGAGATTAATGTTGAGGTTAATAAAAATCAACTTAATTTATCTGATGATAATATTAAATCTCGTATAACTTATCTTAATAACTTCTTTGATAATAGTCGTAAAAAGATTGTTAATAAAGCTATGGATGATTTACGTAATGCTTATAAACAATATGGTAAAGAATATGTTAATTCTGTTATTAAAGATGCCAATAATGGTAATAAACCTAATATAGATAAAGTTATTAGAGATGCTTATGCTGCACTTGATTTAAGTTCTAAAGGTAATGAACATCTTAAAACTACATTAGAACAATTAGCTGAAATTGCAGAAATTGAAAACGATGTTAATAATGCTCCTAAAGAGGAAGAAGTTGCTCCTGTTAATCCTGATGTTAATGAAGTTAATGAAACTGATGTAGATGATACTAACTCATCTCCATCCTCCACGGGGAGTATAGCGGAGCGAAGCGAAGCGGTTCCTAGTGAGCCTACTAATACTGAACAACTTCAATCTCAAACTGAACAACCAATTTCTCAAGAACCTATTAGTACTCCTAAATCTGAAGTTAATAATACTCTTCCAGATGATGATTTTGAACGTGGTCAAATAGGTACTGATTTAGTTTATGAAAGTATTGCTGATTTAGAAGATTCTTTAGGACATGAATCAACTAGTAGTGATTTACTTAATGCTAGACAGTCTTTTATTGATAAACTTAATCAAGCTGGATTTGAACAAACAGAAGCTAGTGATATAGTTAATAATATTATTGATGGTCTTACAGGTGGTAGTTTATATAGTTCTGTTCAAGATGATAGTACTAGACGTTTATTACTTAATGCTACTTATGCCACTGTTACAGGTAATGAACGCAATATAGAAGCTATTATGGATGATTTTGCTAATAGTGTTGATAGTGAAGGTAATACTAGAGGTAAAATTGTTAATGGTAAAGTCTATCTTAGTATTGGTCAATTAGTTGAATATATAGATAGTGTTACAGGTAATAAAATTATTAAAAATTATTTGTTTAATCAAATAAAAAACTATCTTTACGCCAGCACTAATAATCAAGGTAAATATCGTGCTACTGATGAATCAACTATTAAGAAACTTAATGCTAGACAATTTGTTCAATATGTAGATGGTATTGCTAAAGAACGTCTTGAAAGACTTCAAGTTGAACATACTAATAATGTTAATCTTAAGTATATAGTAGAGAATGAAAATGTTAAAGCATTTACTAGTATTAAGCAAGGTGATTATTTAGAAGCCATATATAATGTTAAACTTAAACGTATTGATATATTTGCTAATGATACAATTATTGGTTATATAGGAGTTCCAAATATTGATAAGTTTGGTAATTATGATATGGTTAATCAAGGTTGGAAATATAATATTCATGCTGAAAATGGTCAAGTTGTTTCTCCACTTAAAGACGCTTTAATTAGTATTCTTGATGGCGATAGATTTGACGAAGAATTTATTGGTCATTTATATGAACTTGCTGTTAAAGAAGAAGTTACACAAAAAGAACTTGTTAATCTATTTAAAGAATTTGAAACTAAATATCCTGATATAGTTAGAGATTTTACTACTCCTGTTGCAAGTTTTGATTTAGCTGGGCATCTTGTTAATCTTACTAAATACATATTTAATCAGCCTTATGAAAATAGTCATGAAGCTAGTATTAATCGTTGGTTTAATAATCTTCTTAATAGTTATGACCAAGCTATTACAATAGTTAAAGGTGATTTTAAAGGTAAGATTAAAGCTGTTAATGTTAAATATGGAGTTCTTAATACTATTGATGATACTAATGGTGAATGGAATGATGTACAAGAAACAGTAGTTGGTTATGATGAAAATATTAACAAACTTGGTGTAGTTGTACAAGGTCAAGTATATCTTAATGGAGAAAGCAAACCTACTATTATTGAAAATCTTACTACTAATGGTATGCCTGTTATTAGTATTCCAAGTAGTGATGGTACTTCTCTATATGCTTTTTGTAAACAAGTTCCATTAAATAGTAATCTACTTAAAGGTGATGCTCGACGTATTATTAATTCTATTAAAAATGAAGTTAATAATCTTTGTAGAGATTATATTAGTGGAAAAATAAGTTTTGGTGAACTTAAACAAAGTCTTGGAGATATATTTGGAAATAATAAACTTATTAACGGAGATAGAAATACTGGACTTCAAATTAGTATTAATCCTACTAATATAGGCTTTTATGTTAAAGGTGCACATTTTAATGGTAAGGATTATGCTTTTACTATTAATTCTGATGCTGGTAATTATAAACGTAATATTATTATTAATTCTCCTTATGTTATTAATAGTGCTTTTAAAATAGGTAAAAGTTATGGTATTAATGCTAGTACTATTGATGAATTAGATAATGCTCTTCGTCCTGTTATTGATGAAATGTTTAATTATGCCCAATTTGCTATTAGTAAAGATTTTATTAATGATAGTACAAAAACTAATGATAAAACTAATAAATATATTTATCGTGAAAATGGTAAAACTATTATAAATATTGATGGTAAAACTTATAGTTATAATAGTTATCAAGATTTTATTATTAGTAATGGTTTAGTTAGAACTAAATTAGCTAATACTAATACTAATGAAACTGCTGGTAATTGGCAAATAGATATTCATTCTAAACTCGATATTACTTATGAACTTGAGGGTAGACCCCCCGTGGAGGATGGAGCAATACCTGAACAGTTATCAGAGTTCATGTTAGATGATACTCTTAATGCTATTAATTTTAATGCTTTTGAATCTGCTATAACTGCTAAGAATTTAACTCGTGGACTTAAAAAGTATTTTGCTAATGACCAAACTGCTATTGATTATATTAATGCTCTTCAAAAGATTGGTATATTACCTAAAAATATTCATGTTGTAGATAGTATTACTGATAATAATGGTAATAAAGTTAATGCTGTTTATCATCGTGATACAGATACTATTGAACTTAATAGTTCTGCTATTGCTGGTCAAAGAGTTTATCGAGTTGTTAATATTATACTTCATGAAAGTTTACATAGACAACTTTATACTAAATATAATACTGAACAAGCTCTTGCTTTAGTTAAACCCATATATGATAAATTTAAAGCTTGGCTTAATATTCAAGATGATGCTACTAAAGAAAGACTTAAACCTTATCTATTTGAGAACTTTAATACAAGTGAAGCTCTTGAAGAATTTCTAGTTGAAAGTATTACTAGTAATGCTCTTATGACTGCACTTAATGAAATTAAATATGATAATAGAAAAGTTAATAAACGTAAGACTTTATTTAGTAGACTTCTTGAAGTTATTGCTGATATGTTAGGCATTAAGATTAATGAAGATAGTTTATTAGCTGCTGCTAGAGATGCTTATAAAGCTATTAAAAAAATGTCTAAAGAAAGTAATCAAGAAGCTATTCAAGGAACTTTTCAGTTTGAAGAAGAAACTGCTAGTACAGAACAAACTGAAAATCCTAATGAAGATAACAGTCAAGATTATAATTATAATAATGATAATCTTAATGATGGACTTGATATGTTTAGTAGTGTTGATGATGATATAGTGCTGAATATGGCTGAATTGACTAGCCGTTTGCCAATAGCACAACAGCCCGAATTTGCCACTTTGCTTGACACAGGACGCATCAGTTTTAGCTGTATGTAGAATTAATCGAGCAAAGATAAAAGTCGCTTAAAACGAAAGGAAATCACCTCTATGACGATGTAATTAAATTTTACTTTACATTAGTCATAGAGGTATTACTATTAATGAATTTAAACTTAAATATAAACTTATGAGTTGTGGAAATATTAAACTTGTAGGATATAATAATCTTAATAATGTTATTATTAAAGAACATGGTTCTAATAATGCAGATTATTATAGTCTTATAGCTATGGTTGAAGACCCAATTTTTAAAAAGATTGTAGCTGATAAAGGTATTAATGTTAAAACTTCTGGAAGACAAGCTTATAATGCTCTTCTTGAAGCTAGAGCTATTAAACTCCGTAATATGGATGATATAGCTTCTGTTGCTGAAAAAGAAGAACGTGGTTTGTTTAGTACTATTAAAGCTAGAGATACAGCTATTACTTATATGGCTGATATTATGAATAAACTTAGTTTTAATTTTCTATATAATGGCGCTCCATTAAATTTTAATGAAATTAAAAAACGTACTAATGAAACTGTTATTAATGCTGGACTTAAACGTGCTAAGAAATTAGCTGGAAATGATGAAGCTAAAAATAATGAACTTAATAGCTTTATTAATAATCCAAATCCTGCTACTAAAATTAATGGTCTTGGTGCATTTCTTCGTAAATATGGTGATGCTCAAGATTTTAATTATGGTGCATTACTACGTTCATTAACTAATACTGAATTTAATGAAGCTCTTTTTAATAATAAAAATGTAGCTAAACTTATTAAAAGAGATGAGTTATATCAAACTACTGATTATGAAGAATTAGGCGGTTATCTTGATGAAACTTCTACTGAAGGAGATGAAAATAGTATAGATGATGGTATTGATTTAATGACACAACTTTGGAATTTAAGTATTGGTGAAGTTAAAGATTTTAATAAACACGTAGAAGAAATTATTAAATATCATCTTGCAAGTTTACCTAAACTTACTGCTGCTTCTCAACTTGATAATGGAAGTTATCCTTTTGATACTAATAATGAATTAGGAGTTGTTACTTTTTCTGATGCTAATTATTTATCTAAAATATTATATGCTAGTGCTGATACTAGTAATGTAGATAATTTTATAGCTAGTCTTAAACGTATATCTGAAACTATTCCAAATTGTGAATGTTTAATTCAATTACATGATTTACTTAGCAAAAATAAAGTATTTGCTAATAAGTATATGATGGTGTTTAATAAACCTATTATATCTAAAATTGAAACTTATATTCAAACTGATTCTAATGGTAATAGTTATGTTCGTGCTCGTGTAACTAATCCTAATACTGATTCTCGTACTATTTTACAGAATACTTTTTATAATAATGTTAAGAATAATATTATTACTAATCGTGTTCCTGCTGCTCGTGAAAAGTTTCGTATATATGATAGATATAAAAATACTCCTCATGCTAATCTTTATTTATATGATGCTTTTAAAGAAATATTTCCAGATATTAATCAAGCTAGTTTTAATTTAGCTATTGCTAAGATTGGTCGTGTAGCTATGGCTAATAATCTTATTAATTTTGCTAATGTTATTAATCGTACAGTTGAAAATTATAATAAATATGTAGAAGCACTTAAAAGAGATAAAGGAACTAAAATGCCTGATAGTTTTATTAATAGAGGTGATACTTCTATTATATATCAAATGGCTGATGTCTTTAAAGATATTATTTATATTCCTGTTGAACTTAATTCTCGTAATCCTGAAGGTAATTTAAGTTCTGATGTTATTAATAGAAGTTTTATTACTAATATTGCTAAAATAATTAATGATGACAAATCTACTGTTGAAGAACAAAATGCTATGGCTGAAGCTTATGCTAGACAAAAGTTTGCTAGTCATCAATATGATTATAGTAATTTACTTCTTGAACATAGAGATAGTAATGGTAATATAATTAATTATGGATTGTTTAGAAGAATTGGAAATGGAACTCCTAAACTTACTGAATATGCTCGTAGTATGTTTAAGACTTCTCTTCTTAATGGTATTAGCGAATTAGATAATAACAATAATGACTTATATCGTAGTATGAGTGATGGTGATTATTTAATTACTGCTATGGGATTATTTATGACTGATATTAATAATTCTGAAACTCCTACTGCTAATTATTTACTTCCTATACCTAGTGATGCTCCTAAAAACTTTACTATTACTGCTCCTAGATATAGTCTTGCTGGATTGCGTAGTCAACTAGAAGATGGAACTAAAATTATAAATAAAGAACATCCATTATTTAAACAATATTATAATATAGCTATTCAAGAACTTACTAATATGGCTCAAGCTGTTAATGTAATGTTTAAAACTAATGCTAATGGTAATCCTATTTTAACTAATGGAGATTTTGAATTTAGCGATACTTATAATAATAAACCTGAACATTTTTATAATCAATACCATAAAGATGGAAAAGGTAATGTATTTACTACTAAAGATGGACATAAAGTTTTAGCTGGTAGAGTATTTAGTTTTAAACGTTTAGTTAGTAAAATTACTCCTAATAGTAATGGAGCATTTAATGAACTAATTGGGTATGGTAAGACTATTGACATCCTCTACGGGGGGTCTACACGTGGACTTAGCTATGTTAATAATCAAGTAGTTCTTAATGGAGAACAACGTATTGCTCTTGAAGATGCTGTTGCTGATTGGTTAAATGAATATATAACTAATGGTTATAAAGAACTTAAAAATAAATATGGTACATTTATTGATGATAGGATTAATAATGAATCTTTAGCTGAATTTCTAGTTAATGATTATCTTGTTAGAGATAGTATGTACGATATGTATGGTGGTGACCAAAGTTTTTATAAGAATGGTCAAGCTATTCTAAAACGTATTAAAGAAGTACAAGCTAGTGGTAATCCTTTTGGTAATACAGACTTTACTAAAAATGATTTAGATATAGCTACTGATTTATATGATATAACTATTAAAGGTAATGCTGTTACTGTTCCTTATACTGTTAATGGTGTTACTAAACGTAAAAAAGTAGTTCTTCAAGATAAATTTAGGGGTGTTACTATTTATAATACTTTTAAAGCTTCTGATAAAGTTGTTATTGATAGACTTGATAATCAACTTAAAAAAGCTGGACTTGATAAAAAAGATAGAGAACGAATACTAGAACCATTTAAAGGTGGAGTTAATGCTAATGATGCTCAATCATATATTACTCTTGAGGAATGGATTCGTCGTATTACTGCTGCTGGTGAATTAGATAAATATGCTGGACTTATTCAAAGTCTTACAGATGATACTCCAATAGATAAAATTGATTGGACTAAATTTGCTAATAAAGTTCAAATTCAAAAGAATTTCTATTATGATTTATATTATGATACTACTGTTGGTATTGAAGTTCCTAGACAAGTAAAAAATGCTGAGTTTGTTCTTATTCCTAAACTTATTAAAGAAACAGAACTTGAAAAAGTTTATAATATAATGACTAATAGAGGTATTCATCAAATTAATACTGTTGAAACTGTTAAAGTTGCACAACATAATAGAATGACACTTTGGAATAACGATGGTGTTTTAACTGATGAAGCTCTTAAAGAATTTGATAATAATGTATTTGATAATTCTGAACTATTTAGTTATAATTATCTTTATCGTCAGCAAGAAGTTCCTCAACATATGGTTGATGCTAGTAATAAAGCTGCTATTCAGATTATGAAGAAAATGCTTGATAATCTTCCTAATCGAACTGAACTTAATGAACTTAAAGATAAAGTATTTAATAATTATGTAGCTAATATTAGAAATAGTTTTGAAAAAACTTGTGCTGAACTTGGTATTGGATTAGATGATAATGGTCATATTGATTTAAATTCTAATGGTACTATTAAAAATCTTAATCGTTTTGTATTTTTTGATAGATTTAAAGAAAATGCTCAACAACAAGGAGTTGAGAAAGCTCTTCTTGAATTTTTTGATTTAGATAGTGCTGGATTTAATAATCTTCCTTTATTCTTATCTAATATTAATAGTAAACTAGAAAGTATTGCTAATAGTTATTTTAATACTAATATTACTAGACAACTTATTAGTGGTTGGCACGCTGCTCAGTTATCTGATTTTGGTTTTAAAGTTGATAAACAAACTCAAACAGATAGTAAACTTCAATATAAAAAGATTGGAGAAGTTGATGGCACTCCTGTTTATTATACTGAAATTAAACTTCCTAGATGGAGTAGTAAACTTAAAGGATTAAATATTGAACAAGTTCCTGATAGTTTACGTACTATGATTGGTTATCGTATTCCTACTGAAGGTAAACAATCTATATGTATTATGTATGTTAAGGAGTTTCTTCCAGATGCTTATGGTAGTACTGTTGTTGTTCCTGATGAATGGGTTACTCAAACTGGTTCTGACTTTGACGTTGATAGTGTTTATGGTATGTCTAAAACATTTAATCTTGTTAAAGGTATTCCAACTGAAATTACTCATGCCAGATATACTAAAGATGAAGTAGGATATATTAATTATGTTAAAGATAATGTAGATAAAGCTAGTCGTAAGATTCTTGGTAAAACTTATAATAAACAAGGTAATATTAGAGCTTCTTTAAAAAATAGCGAAGATGCTATTAATGCTACTCTTGAAGGTTATAATGGCAATCTTAAAGTTGTTGAAAAAATTGCTAATGATGGTGGACTTAAGTCTTACGAATCATACTTGAAACTCCCCGTGGAGGATACAAGTAGTCAAGCTGCTAGAACTAATGCTATTATTCAATCATTTATTAATATACTTAATAATCCTGCTGCATTTGAAGAAAATACTACTACTTCTAATTTTGAAAATGTTAAAGAAGCTAATGAAACTTATGCAGAAATAGTTGGTGCTAATAAAACAACTGTTGCTCCTAGTGATTTCTTTACTCAACTTGATTGGTTTGATGCTGCTACTTCCGGTATTAAACTTAAAGGTATCAGTGTTAATCGAGATACTTTTATGAGTATTGGAAATGTTACTAAAGCTAATCATAGTGAAGGTATTAAAGTTATGTACACTACTGATGTGATTAGTGAGCAAGAAGCTGTTAATAGATATGGTAAAGAAAATGTTGAAACTATTGGTAATAAACATATTCGTATTACTCATAAGAATTTTGGTTGGTCTGGAGATGATAAGAATGTTGATGGCTATTTGATTAATCCTTATAGTTCTCAGACTACTGCTCATATTCTTGATGTTATGAAAGAGGGAGCTATACATAATGAAAATACTTATACGTTTAATGCTTTTAAAACTATTGTTGACTTTGGAAGTAATTATGATACTGCTATTGGATTTATGTGGCAACCTGCTATTGATATACTAGTTCGTAAATGGAAAGAAACTAATAGTGTTCTTGCAGAAGGTACTAAAAATCCGCTTACTGAAGCTATTAGAGAAGTTGCTCATAATCTTGGTTTTGGTGAAAAGATTAATTTTGCTGGACGTAAAAAGCTAATTGAAACTATTGATGAAAGTTATGGTGAAACTTTCAAGAAATTATTCAATTTAAGCGTTTCTGACGCATTTTCATCACCAGACCTTATATTTTCATCAGACGCATATAAATCTCGTCTTAGAGGGGAAATGAATGGCGTTCAGCAGGCTTTATTTGACCTTTATGTTCTAGCACAATTCAATCGGCTAAACTCAATCGGACAGGATATAAGTAATAATCTTAATATTCTTAGTGCTGATAAATATGGTGCTAAACAAAGTTTTTATGCTAGTGATAAAGTATTTAGAGATGCTAGAACTGTTATTGAGAATAGTAATATTTATGCTCCATCCTCTACGGGGGGTCAAACCTTGCTGTTAGAGAGTGTATTTCCTGATATTAGTGGTGGTATAAATGCGTTTATTAAATCTGATATATCTAAAAGTAGTTATCCTAGTTTAGCGGCATTTTTACAAATGAGTACTGCTCTTAGTGTTAAAGCTACTCAACAAGTATTTGAAACTGCTAATCCTGTATTTATTGATTATGTATATAGAATAGCAGAATGGACTAAAGGTGGAATAATGACTGAAAAGTTATATAATGACTATAAAGATTATCTTATTAATAAACTAGAAGTAGGTAATAATGGTAGTTCTTATCTTAATTTACCTGTTACTATTGTTAATGGTAATTTTGTTCACCCTAAATTCATTAAAGAATATGGTACTGGACAATCTAGAGCTTTAGAAGTTGGACGAGTTAGTGGTACATTAGTTAATATTAAAACTGATGATGTTGTAGTTAAAAATATATTTGAGCCTACACAAACTGAAATTGATGTATTTGCTAGACTTACTCCTGCTCAAAAAGTTGATTGGATTAAACGTAATTTTAGTCAAGATGGTAGTGTATTTGAGCATATTGAAATAGTTGCTAATGATGAAAGAAATAATCGTCGTAATGTAAATATTCAATATATTAATTACATACAAGGTGATATTACTAATGATGAAGCCCATAGATTGTTTGATAGAGCTTGGAATCATCCCAATCCTCTTATTAAACTTGCAGCTCTTGATTTAGTTAAATATGCTTTTATTGTTGAAGGTCATAAATTTAGAACTAGAAATATTAGTAGACTTATAAGTAATACTCCCCTTAGAGGATTGAGCGATAATGGAATAGCTATTGGAGATATAGCTATGAAAGGTATTAATAATTATGGTTTTGTTGATAAAGATAATGTTGAAGATATAATTGGTTTTATTCGTAAGAATTATAATAGTTTTAATTGTCCTAGTTATACATTTAAAAGACTTACTAATAATAAAATTAATTATAGTCTAAAACGTAGTGGTATTATTACTTTTAATGGTCAAGAAAATCTTGATAATATAGGAATAATAAGAAATGGAGATGCTGTTAATGTTATTAGAATTAATAGAAATTTATATATTAAAGGAACTTATGATGGAACTTTAGCTTATTATCCTATTGATAGACTTGAATCATTTGAAACTTATAATAGTATTGAGCCTAGTATTATAGCTAATAATAATATTCATAAACCATTAGCTGTTCTCCTTTATGATGGTCTTACTCAACAAGAAAAAAGAGATAAGTTTATTGATGGTATTAAAGATAATATTAATGAAGCTGTAAATAAAGGTTATAAAGAAGTTCCTGAACTATATGGTAAATATATTTCTGATGAGTATTTCCAACCTTTTATGAATACTCCTTTTGAGAATAATACTATATATACTATTAATGATAAATTTTATCTTAACATTAATGGAACTACTGCTATTAATTTAAGCGATGATTTACAGCAATATAAAGCTAAATATCCTAATATTGAAGATAGTAAACTTGGATTGTTTATTGAAATTAATGAAAATGAAATAGATAGAGTTATTAGTAATACTGATAGATATAGTAGTGTTGATGACCAAACTCCTATTGGTAGATTTGCTAAAAATGCTAGTTTAGTTATTTCTCGTGCTGTTCGTCATGGTCAACCTGCTGCTCAAAATGTTCTTAATGCTCTGAATAATGCTGAAATTAATTATCTTGATAGTAGTAGTCTTTCTGATAATTCTGAATTTTCATTATCAGTTATAGCTAATTATATAGATGTTGAAGCTAATAATATTCTTAATGATATTAATCGTTTTATTAAAATTGATGGTATTGATAAACCTATTAACGATAAAGATGTTATTGGTAAAGTTCTTAAAGATGAACAACTTCAAAATCGTTTCTTAGATGTTATTCTTAGTGCTAATACATTTAAGAATAAATATAAACTTATTAGCGAAATTGATATTGATAGTACAAATCTTGATGATAAAACTAAAGAGAATATTAGAAAGATTCAAAAATTAGTTAATCAAGTTGATTCTAATACTACTGTACATTCTGCTAGAAAAGATTGGTTTGAAAGATGGATTCAATTACGCACTACTAATCCTAATTATATAAGTGGTCTTATGAAAGAATTTGATGCTTATGGTGATACTGGATCTATGGATTATTGGATACAAGATATTCGTGCTAATCGTAACTTTGTATTGCAGAATATACTTAAAGATGTAATGGGTACTGTTGAAGAAGGTCGTCTTAATGGTATTAAAGAATCTAATGACTTTAGAAATTATCTTAAAGAACTTAAATCTAGAGCTGCTAAAGATGGTAAATCTGTTAGTCTTGATAGTATAATTGATGATGATGGTAGATTAATTCAACCTAATAATCCTATTTGGGAAGAAAAGATAAAGAAATATAGAGATGCTGCTATTGAAGCTGAACAAAAATTTGGTATTAATAGTGTTGAACATCTTATTGCTTTATCTAATAAAGCTAAATTTATTGATATGACTACTATTCATCAACTTAAACCTATTACTGTTCAAGATGAAGATGGTAATAATGTTACTATTGAATATTCTACTTATATTATAAATCTTGAAAGAAGTTTATTAGGACTTAAAAAAGGAGATGATGGTATTCCTAAAGAATTTGCTGAATATAAAAGACTTAATGGTAGAATACGAGATATTCTAAGTCAAGCTACTGATAATGTTACTACGCAAAGTCAAGATGAAGAACTTGGACGTATCTATGCTCAAATGGATAGCCTTACTAGTCTTTATGATGAAGATGGTAATAAAAAAATTGGTCATGATTTAAATGTAGCTGAAAGACTTCGTGCTTATCAAACTAATATTCGTAAAGTTAAAGAAATGTTCTATGATAAGCAAGCTAAAGAAGGATTTGATTCTAAACTTAAAGAACAACTTTCTATTATTAGTAAATATGAAAGTCAACGTGATGCTAATGGTAATCTTCTTATTAGTATGGAAGAACTTATGAAAGTTTCTGAATATCGTGAAGCTAAAGAATGGATTCGTAAGAATACTAGATATATTCTTGATATTAAAGATATAGAAGATTTAAATTGGGCATTTGAAGAACTTAAAGACGCTAATAAAGGTAATAGTGTTCTTAATCTTGCTATTAGAGAATTTCAAGCTAAAGATGAATTTAATGTAGTTGATGGACGTAAGATACCTGAAGAACGTGCAGCTCTTATTAAAGCTGAAACAGTTAGAAAATATAAATATACTAAAGGCAATGGTATGCCTTATGTTGGTATTATTCGTTCTGCTGAAGATGAACTAAGAATTTATCGTGCTGATTTCTATAATTATCTTACAGGTAATAAATCAAAGAGTGAAGAAGAAATTAATGTAGGAGAAGCTATTAATAAAACACTTGAAAAATATTTTAATAATGCTACTAGAACTCTTAATACTGCTGATATTAGTCAAGAAGATTTAGAACAACTCAAGACTGGTTTTGAAGTATTTAATGAAATTACTAGAGGTGAAAAGAGTACTGATAAAGCTAAAGCAAAACGTGTTGCTGAATTTATTGAAAGTGAATGTGATGTTACCTATAATTGGAAACAATATGAACTTGATAAAAATAGAGCTTTTGCTAAAGGTAAAAAATATTATGATAAATGGCTAGAAGTATTTAGTGAACAAGTTGAAGAAAATGGAACTATTGCAGAAAGACCTAATCGAACTATTTATGGTATTATTAAACCTAAAGATTTAGATAAATGGACTGATATTGATAGAACTGCTGCAATTAATATTCTTCAAAAGAGAACTAGAGAAACTACTACTCAATATTACTATATAAAAGAAAGAGAAGTTCTTGACAAATATGGTATTGATAGTGTTGAATATAAACAATGGTATAGAGATAATCATTATTTTGACCCTTACACTCGTACTATTAAACCTATTCGTATTTGGACTACTATGCAAATGATTAAAGATGATGGTTCAGCTGTTGTTGGTAATTATGAACCACGTATTAATCAAATGCATATTACTCCTAAAGAAGAACTTGTTAATCCAGAATATAGTAGTTTTGTTAATAAGTATAAAGTAGGAACAGGATATGATAATCCTAATTATACTAATCTTAATGAGTATCAACTTGAACTTATGAATAAAGTAAATGAACTTATGAAAAAGTATTGTTTTACTAATAGTAATAAGAGATATGTTGATATGGGTTATCTTCCAGCTTTGCCTAAATCTAAAGATATGACTGTTAAAGATTACTTTGAACAAGCTCTTAGTTTTCTTGGTTGGACAGCCAATGTTCCTAATAATACTAGTTGGAGAAATAATGAAGATTTAACTTTTGATAAAGATTATGATATTCCTAATCCTAGATTAGTTCAGTTAGTTAATAAAGATACTCAACAACTTCCTACTATACCTAAATTTAAAGAACTTAATGAAAGTGATGAAGAATTTAGTAAACGTAAAGCTGCTGCTATTAAAGCTAGAGATGAGATTATTGAAAAGAATAATAAAATTCATAATGATATTCTTAATCGTAATTGGGAAGAAGTATTTAATAGTTTCTTAATTGAAAGTAATAGATATAATGCTATTAAAACAGTTAAAAATCTTCTTTATACTGCTGACCAAATTATTACTAGTAATACTGCTTACGATATAAATTATAAAGGTAGTATAAGTGAAAATAGAGAAGCCAGTGCTGGTGGTGAAATTGAATATAAGCAAGAAAAACAAACTAGAACTAGTAAACATCTTAGAAGTTTTATTCGTCGTCTTGTATTTGAACAATATAAAGATAATAAAACTCCTAATCTAGTTAAACTAGGTTCTCTTGCTCAAAATATTGCTGGTAGTAAATATATGATGATGAATATTACTGGTGGTATTGCTAACGTTCTTACTGGTTCTAGTAATATATTTATGGAACGAGCTGCTGGTGAATATATTAATCTTAAAGATTGGGAAGCTGGTAAATCTGAATGGATTAAAGGAACTGTTAGTTATATGGCTAATATGTATAGTGAAAATAGTAGTACACTTCAAGATGCTATTATTAAACTTAGTCATGTAGTTGACTTTGATAGAGTAACTGAAGTTAGTACTGCTGAAGGTCTTAGAGAAAATATTCGTAGAGTTCGTGGATTATTATTTAGTCCTCAATCTGTTGGTGAACATTATATGCAAAATACTATGTTATTTGCTATGCTTAAATCTCATAGACTTGTTGATAATGGTAGAGGTGGTTATGATATAATAAGTAAAGAAATGTATCATCGTAAAGCTGAACAAGATGCTCTTATGTCTGTAATAAATACTCCCCGTGGAGGAGAGAACCAAGCTCTACTTGAACAATTCAATAAGTTCATGGATGAAGCTAAAGCTGATAATAAAAAACGAGCTAAATATAATCTATTTAAAGCTAATCCTATATTTGATTTTGTTAAGACTTATCTTAATGAAGAACAACAAAGAGAATATATAGCTAAACGTAAAGAACTTATTAAGAATATTGATAAAAAGTTTGCTGAACTTCCAGATATTTATAATCAATTTGAACTTAAAGATGGAATTGCTCAAATAAAATCTAATAGTAAACTTACTCTTAAAGAATATGCTAAATTTATTGATAAAGTTCGTGAAGTAAATAAGAAAGTTCATGGTGTTTATGATAAACTTGGTTCTGCTAATATTGAACAACATTGGTTGGGTGGTATTGTTATGCAATATCATAAACATCTTTATCCTGGTTTTAAGAAACGTTATCGTTGGAATGGTTATTATAATGAAACTCTAGGTACTGTTGAAAAAGGTAGTTATACTAGTCTTTATGATTATTTGACTATTCCATTTAAAGAAAGTAATGTAGGAGAAATTAATAATGTAAATGATGTTCTTAAAGCATTCCAAACTTATGGTAAGAATTTACTTTCATTTGCTGTTAATTTCAAACTTAATTATGAACTTCTTCCTGAACATGAAAAAGCAAATATTAGACGTAATTTAGGTGATTTACTTTATGTAGGTGCTGCTATTATTGGAGCAATTGCTATAACTGGTATGGGAGGTGATGACGATGAAAGTATTATGTATAATCTTATGCTTTATCATGCTGACCGTCTTGCTTCTGAAGCTGCTTCATTTACTCCATTTGGTGCTTATGCTGAAGGTAAAAAATTATGGTCTAGTCCTGTTGCTATTGGACAAACTATTAATGACTTACTTGGTACTACTGCTATGGCTGCTAGATTCCTTATTGAAGAAGATTTTACTGAGGAATATACTACTGGCAGATATAAAGGTATGAATAAGTTTGAAGTTATGGCTATTCGTAATATACCTGTTGTTCGTAGTATTAATCGAGTTCTTGATTTGCCTAATAATAATAGTTATTATAAACTTGATGAAAATATACTTAGTATTATACCTTATAAAGATATAGCTAAAGATATATTTGAATAAGCTGGACTTGAATCTAGTAAAAATAAGGGCTTGCCTATGGTATCACTACCTAGACAAGCCCTATTTATTTTATCATTAATAACTTAATAATCAAGAACTATTTTTCCATCTTCATTTACAATAACATCTTTATCGCTATACATTTCTTTATATAACTGTATAAACTCTGTATAACTACCTCTGAAAATATAATTATGATTAACTATATAAACAGATTTACGAGTAGTAGGTTTAATAACATTAGCAGTATAAAGAGTTTGAAGTGCTTTATAAAATGTATGAGGAGAAAT